>LSQX01080137.1_pt1 | contig 17046 bp, 19 predicted proteins | sample 654561 | NCBI WGS metagenome assembly LSQX01 (sample SAMN04489861, study PRJNA283612) | anaerobic digester metagenome | isolation source: 4 biogas reactors fed with cattle manure at either 37C or 55C with and... | place: Denmark: Kongens Lyngby | collected 2014
AGCAAAGAACATGAATCACCCCGCGAAAAACTTCTTCATTTCGTATATCATAACGATCAATCATATCCCGCGTTATAACGGTGTTTGCCACCATTTCCAAATAATCTCTTTTAGCGGGAGCATCCGGCTCTGTAACAGCATACGGCAAGGAACCGAATAAAATATATTCATCTAAGGCTTCTCTTTTATCACCTTTGCGAAAAGAATAAAACTCTTGAAATGATAGAGGGAAGCATTTTATTTCTATGCCCCTGCCTCGAAATATTGTGTTGATATCGCTCGAAAGCAGCTTTGAAGAAGATAATACTTCTTATCGTCCGCAAATTGACCTAGTAAATAAAATCCTTGTGCCTATAGCGGATAAGTGTGTTGAGTAGGTTTTCTCTTTTAATAAACATGACGACCCCCTTAACACATTATATACGCAAAACTTTTGTTTTTCAAAAGTTTTACGCACAGCAGCCTTAGTTCTATTTCTACTATAGAAGTTTCTGCCATCCGGATTCGATATAAACATCATCAATCGTACTTTGTGGAAGCTCTGGAACCCTTTTAGGTACTGCGTTTTTTACCTTTAGCATTATTATGACATACTCCCCCCAAGCGTAGTTATAGCAGAAAACCGCATTTTTAGGCATTTTAGATTTTAAAAAAGCCCATAAAACTGGACTTTCAGGCGTGTGTCATTTGTTTGACATCAGGCAATGGTGGTCTCCGGTATGATAAATCGCATTTTTATTTTGGTATTCATCTTTATAATTAATAAATTCTTGGATATTCCGCTCACTTAGTGCATTCTAAAATTAACTCTCAGTATTCGTTTCAATCTGAAAATATTGTTCAATCAAACGCCCCACAACAACATCAGGCGTGTCGTTTTTCATTTGAAATTTAAACTCGATTTTTTTGAAAGAATTTCTGTAGTATTTGATGTCTTCATAGATATCGTTTAAGTAATAATCCCTGTGAGCCTCCCTGTATTCCTCTGTGTCTTCGCAAATCTGATCATTTTCATCAGTAAAAACGAGTCTGTTAAAAATATTTTCCGGCTCGTCCTGAAGCTCAATCGCTATTACATCCGGTCTAAGAATATATTTATTGAAGCACCTGGAATAATACATCGGTGAAACAGAAATAACCTTGTCTCCATTTCGAGCAAGAAGCTGCCTTATGATTCCGCCTCTGACTTTATCCCTTTCATACCTGCCAAATGCGTTAATAAATTTCTCGATTGTTGTGTTGAACTGTGTCCTGACTTCTTCATCAATATCATAGAAATCACAAGCGAGTTTCTTTGCCAGAAGTCTGCCAGTTGTTGTCTTCCCTACGTTGGACACTCCGAATAAAAGTACATTCATCTTTTCTTCACTCCCTCGTATTATTATCGTGTAAGGTTGATAGAAAAAGCGCATTTAGCGATTTCCAATCATTATCATCTTTATCGTAAATATAATTTATCTTTGCCTTGATATCATCAATACTTTCATCCATAAACTCATTTATTCTTATCATTTTAGGGATTTCCGTTATTTCGGGCGAATTCATTTTTAAATCAAGCAGTGTTTCAACATCCTGTTTAAGCGATACCGGAAGCTGTGCCGCCGCCAATTCCGTAAACAGCATAGGCGGCGGAGAGTTTTTCTCTAAAACCCACCTGCACGCAAGGATAGGTCTAAGTACATAAAAATACTTTTTTGCCCGAACCGTGTCACCCTTAAGATAATCACGGTAGTTGCCTTCCGCCATGCTGATATAGTGATAGAGAGTTTTTTTCTTGGAAAAATATTCCTGCATAATATTTCTGAAATCATCGGCAAACGGAGTTTCTATATAAACAATAGGAGACGAAAACCACTCAAACAGCGTAGGATTGGACCTATATAACAAGCGCAAGGTTTTTTGTAGGTCCCATCCGTTTATATCCAACTCATCGCTTATAGGAAGTTCAATAACATCAAGCGTTGCATTAAGGCGCAGATAATCATCTCTTTGCCTTACGTATATAAACCTTATATCGTAGTCGCTGTCAGGAGATGCAAATCCCCATGCACGACTTCCCGATTCAACTGCCAAGAGAATCCTTACGTTGTTTTGTTTTTCGATTTCATAGAATTTTTGTATAATTATTTCTTCCATAAAAAATTACGCTCCTATAAACAGTTTTCCATTTGGCAGTTCCCCGATATTCAGCGTTCTGCCTCTCTTCCTCCTTCCCTATTTCTGAACCTATGGGAAATTCCGACTCCACACTTTTGCCATATTTACGTTATGCGTGTAATTACATATAACTAGCGAGGAGAAATAAAAATGTATGTCGTATATCCGACTGCCTCAGTTACATGTCCAAAAAAGTTTGAACGCTGATAAGGGGTCTCTTTTCTTTGCTTTCTGATGTGTGTCATTTGCTTGACATCAGGGGTATTGACTACTTCCGGTACAACAAACCGGAGGTTTATCGTGCACCGTCACACCATGCGCCGTACGCTTCAGAAGTAATTTCCGCTTCTGTCATATTCTCAAAATCTTCAATCTTATCACCAATTATCCTTGAATAAGATCTCTCACAATGGTATCGGTCATTATACGGATAAAACCCATTTACTGTAATCCAAATTCTGCCTTTATGCCGATAAACGATATAATAATAAAATTCGTCGGGATTATGACCCCAATCCCCTGTCTTACTCTTTTTTACATCGCATATTACATCTTTTTTATCAATAATCATTTCGCCTTCAATATCTATATTCATATTTGACATTATTTTTTCCTCAACTCTGAAATGTCCGGTGTACTTTGAGCAATCACATCAATTCTTTCATTGAACATTTCCCGTTTTGTCCCAAATATAATGCTAAATTTGGAACAAATGTTTCTGTTTTTCACAAGTACTTATTTATTTTTATTGAGTTCTTTTTCCAGATTCTTTAATCCTTTCAGCATTTCATCAAAAGACGGGTAATCTCCATACATCATCTCTTTCATCGCATCATAATCTTCCTGTATCTTAGTAAAACGATATTCATCCGGTAATAATCTGATTTTTCCGTCAAGAACATCTTCGTATTTTGCCCATTTCCTCGGATAAAATTTGATTTTAAAATTCGTAACCTTTTTCATCAGTTCTATATCACGGATTGCAGATTCTTTAACGGCTGAACTTGCCATTTTGTATAAATCGTAATAGTGCCTCGCATATCTACGGAGCATACCCGAATTTTTAGGTCTATTAGCTTCATGGTGCAATATTGTTGCTTTTTCCCAAAAAGTTCTTTCCGGTGTTACAGTTCTAATCTCAATTTTTTCTTTAAGGATATTCGGATACACCTCGGCAATCATCGGTTCGATTTTTGCTTTTATAGCAGGTGCCCAAGCTGCAAGGCTGCCGATCTCCAGCCTTATATTCTGCGCCAAGTAAGATAAAGTATTCCGTCTTTACATTGATTTTCTTGTTAAATTTATCTTGTCCGGTATTTGTACGGTTCTCCCAAGGCTCCTCTTTTGCATATCCTAAAACTCTCCAATCCAATATAAGGTCTATATCCTCAGAAAACCTTTCAATTAACTTAAAGCATTTAGAAAGAGAGGTTCCGCCCTTAAATGTAAACGCGTCTTTCCATTTACTTTTATGAAATAGATAGTCCAAAACAAAGCAAACCCAGTAATCTTTTTCTATAACCGCTTCTGATAAACCCAAATTCTCAGATGTATTCAGGCACAGGATTCGCAAATCATCTTTAGTCTCCGCAAAAAACTTATTCATCTTCGCCCTCACATATTTCTCTTATTATTTCATAAATCCACGCTGCAACAGCAGTGGAATCTTTCATGAGCTCGTTTTTTTCTTTTTGGGACAAATTACTTCTTATTTTTTGTATATCTTTCTTTCCTACACCGTCCTTTCCGAGAGCCTTAATTGCTTGAATAACGGTAGCTGTTTTTAAAGACATGTTGGCAATTTCGCCGGGCTTTACTTTCTTAAATACTAAAATGCTTTTACCCACCTGATATTCTTTATTCCGTCCGCTTGAAATATATGTCCATTTGCTTGGCACTTGCGTCGATAGACCCAGGAGATTAAGTGCTGTGCCACTGTATGGTGCAATATCCCAATTGTATTTTCTGGCTACGGCAATTGCCAATTCGTGCATCGAAGGTGCAGCGTATTCCCCAATCAAATCACTATATTCCGGGTCATGATAAAAACCGCTGATTATCCTGTTGATTTTTTTATCATTAACCAAACGGTTCAAAGTTTTTCTTACCGTTTCATAAGAAGCGATTTCCAAAAAATCGTTTGCAATAAAAACCTTTCCGGGGTCGGCTTTGCTGATTTTATTTTCAACTTGTTCTGCATAAGAAATCATTTAATCACCACCTTTGTCCCAAATATTATATAATATTCGGGACAAAACAACAACTCTTTTTTACCAAATCACTATAATCACTATAATTGAATTTAGACTCTCTGCTTAGATTGCAGAAAAGAAAAATATGCGTGATGCTCATTTTTCGTGAAAAATCATTGAGCAAAACGCATCTTTTCCATGGTTTTCGGTTCGTGTGAAGCCTTAAAACCCTTGCTATAACAAGCTCCGCCGGTTTGTGTACTTATTATGACATACTCCCCTCCGCTCGGATCAGACAAAAACTGAGTTTTTCGTTCGGTCAGGCGAGTTTGATTCCGATCCTGATTTTTTAGGGGTTCCTGAATCAGTTCATCAAGCGGTGTATTGGAGATGTTTTCGCAATTGTAGTTCTGATTCTGGGTCTCTTCCATCTTCATCAATTGAGTCTTGAGCGCCACAGCTTCCTCCGGCATGACGGCTGACAGGAACATCGTCTTTATTTGATGCTGATCACCGGTTTGAAGCAGCGGACATTAGTGACTTTTCTTGCTTTCGTGCGTTCTTCTTCAATTGTCTTGATTGGTACCTTGCTGCGGCGGGCCAGTTCTGCTCCTGGTAAACGTCTGGTGTACTGCAGTTGTTGAAACAGGTCTTGGTCTGATGCCAGTTCTCGAGCGATTCGGATACACATGAGGCGGCTATCCCGATGCTTTGGAAAGGTGGACACGAGTTGAAGTTATATTTTCAGTCAGAGGGATCGTAAATAGAAAACGATGTTGATTACGCGCACGATGATGGCAGCTTAGGAAAAAGGCGTGTGATCTTATATGGGGATTTTCACAATAAACCGATGGATATAGCCTGAAGTCGCCATAAGAAGTATCCCCGATCCTATAAACAAGAATTGCATTGCTGATAGGGGTATCGATAAAAAAGAATAGATCCGGTCTTGAAGCAAGCTGACAATAAGGGACCCGGCCAGTACTCCGGAGAAGCCGGCGATGCTGCTGACGGCCGTATTAAAGGAAATGTAGCTTGTTCTGTCTTGAACCGGCATATATTCAAAACCTATGTTGAATATTGAAATTGACACCCCGCCCCAACAGATGCCGCCCATAATTGTCAGCAGAGGATAAATGATATGCATCGTTTCGCGATTCAGAAACATATAACCGACATGAACAACTCCCAGACAGAGAATTGATGTTTTCGAAACAAAAATCCAGCCCTTATAATCAGCGAATCGTCCCCAAAATTGTGCGGCGATCATTCTGGCCAGGCTTACCGCAAAGCCTATGGCAATGATATAGGTGTAACCGAGTCTGAGGATCGAATAATAGTAAATGCTAAAATATGGTCCGCCAAATTGAAGACCAAAATTCCAGAGGATGGATAAAACCAAGATTTTACGAAATCCTCGATCCTTCAAAGGGATTGTCAAGACCTGCCGAATTCCGACTTGTGATTTTTTAAGCTCTGTCACCGGCTCCTTTGCATTCAGGAGAAAGATAAAATTACCGATAGCCATCAACAAGATGGCTATTGAGCAAATCAGATAGCCCGCCATCTCCTTTCCGTTGTCTTTCGTATAATCGATAATCAATGCCATGAGAAAGGAAAACAAAGCCATGAATATGATGATGATACCCTCGCGAAGCCCCAGATACCGGCCTCTGATTTCTTCAGGTATTAGTTTGACCAGCCAGTTGACTGTAGAGGGCGAAATAAATGAACCCAAAATATGAGCCGTTGCCAAGAAAAAAACAAAAACAACCAACCGTGCAGTTAAATTCGTAAAAACCAGAGGAACCGACATCATCAGCGCAAACAAAAAACGATGGATCAAGCCGAATAGCAAAACGACCCATTTTTCCTGATTTACTTTTTGCAGTATGACCGGCGAAAAAATAAGCAGGGTGCCGGCGAGGTTTGGAATTCCGGATATGATCCCGTTGACGACATTGTTGGCTCCCAAGTATTCCAAGAAACCCGCGAGGATAACGCCACTGGTTATCGCGACCACGCCATTGGCAAAACAGCCATCAGCAATAAAGAGTTTCCTGCCGCGCTCATAGTCTTTTTCGGATAGGGTTTGGCTTGAAAAATATTTGTCTTTGATCAGCAGCCAAGTTTTGTTCTTGGGTTTGTTCAATTTTCTCTTGCCTACCTTCGGTGCGCTTTTAAAATTCCAAGTGAACTTTGGTTCCGGGGCAAACAGATGGCCACGCTGCAAGCAGCCGACCCAATCTGACAAGATTATAGCAATAATCAGAATAAAAATCCTCTATTTCCGGCTACGTCGGTTATCTGCGATCAGGAAAATCGAAGTGGCTATGACTGCCAGACAATAGACCAGCAGCAGATTCTTGAAGATATCGTTGTTGAGGAAGCTCATGGCGCTGTTGACTCGGTCGATCACATAGAAAGTCAGCATCATGACAGAGATGATTATGCAGATATGCGGCAGCACTTTCTTAAGCATATGCAATACTCCATTGATCATTTATTCGCCGATATAGATGATATCGCTGACTTTGCGCCCGTCACGGTAGGGCCGGTTGACCCAGGCATCCAAAAAGACCATGACCGCCGATTGACCGCCGTCCAGGTTGTAGGCGGTTTTACAGCCGAGGTCATAGAAAAGCCCGGATAGTTCGGTCAGGGTCATGCCGGATGAATAGCCGGGCTGGCGGCCATCAACCAATACAAAGCAGTAATGCCCGGGTTCGAAGCAGCCAATCGCTGCTCGGGGGTTCCTGGGATTGACCCGGCTGTTGAAGGTGGTCATCGGCTGGCCGTTATCCAGGAGCATGGGCCCAAAAGACCAGGCTTGCCAGGCTCCGTTGACCTTGATCATTTCGATGTCGAATTCGTCGCCGGTGAAGGTTTCCATGCTGCCGTCATTGCCGATGACCAGTACATCTTCATAAACATTTTCCCGGTAAAGCCGGCCATTGCGGATGACAACGCCATGATCGCGTATTCCGTAATAATCGCCGGTTATTGCCAGGATCGCATTGTTCTCGATGGCCATATCCAGGACTTCGTCCGATATCCCATGGCCATAGTTGCCGCCGGCAAAGGCAGTCCGCAAATATTGCAGGTCCCGCAGATAGAAGTCGGCGACATAATAGGTGACGTCGCCGGTCCGGACTTTAGATACGGAAATGTTGATGTTTTCGCTTTTATAGGTGGACGCGGTTTTTTCAACAGCGCCGTCAGTGAATTTATCGGCGAATTTTGCACCCCAGGCTCCGCGTTCGGTTTCAGCCGGTGTTGTTTCCGCAGTCGGGTCTGTTTGGGTTGATATGGGGGTTGATGCGGTGGTGGCTGTCGGCAAGATCTGCCCGGCGGTCTTGATGTCCCGGGGCAGGACGTGGTGAAAAAGCGCGAAGACCACCAGACCAATCCCGATCAGCAGGATATCGATGGCTATCACCAGTGCCAGAGGTAGGTTTTTCCGCCTTTTTTCCGGTCGTTGAACGGTTGCGGGGCAGCTTTTGCTTCTTCGGGACGGATCGGAAGAGTTCATTTTCAGGCCTCTTCTTGTTCATGTCTTATGACAAGTTTTACACATTATATCACCATATGGAATATCGGTGAACTTGCTGTTTAACGTTGCTGACAGTAAGGTGCAATTTCGCATTGCAGAGAGGCGGGCGCTATGATAGATTGCATTTGATTAAAACCGTAACTCAATCTCGAAAGGTTGAATGATACATGGGCTTGCCGGACATCCTGATTCCCGCTTACAAACCGGACAATAAAATAGTGGATCTGGTCGGACAGCTGTACAGCGCAGGATTCGATGACATCATTATCGTTGATGATGGCAGCGGGCCGGAATATTCCGACATTTTTTCCCGGGCAGGCAAACTTGGTTGCACAATTTTGCGCCATGGTATCAACATGGGGAAAGGAAGGGCGCTGAAGACCGGCTTGAACTATTGCCTGACCACCGGCAAGGGTGAATTCGGCATCATTACAGCGGATGCTGACGGCCAGCACACACCGGCTGATATCCGAAAAATAGCCGACGCCATGACCGCTCAGCCAGAGGCTCTGGTTCTGGGGGTCCGCAATTTCACCGGCAAAGTTCCGTTGAAAAGCCGGATGGGCAACAACATCACCCGGTTTTTCTTCCGCCTGATCCACGGCAGCGATGTCCGCGACACGCAGACCGGACTGCGAGGGCTTCCGGCGCGCCATATGCCGCTGCTGCTGTCCTTGCCCGGCGAGCGCTACGAGTATGAGATGAATATCCTGCTGGAAGCCCACACGCACGAAATCAGCCTAGTGCAGATCCCGATCGACACCATCTACATTGAGGGCAACCGCTCGTCCCATTTCAAAGTTTTGCAGGATTCTGCCAGAATCTATGCCCTTCTGCTCAAGTTCATCGCCTCATCACTGATTGCCTCCGGTGTCGACTATCTGCTTTTTTTCCTGATGAACATCATTTTCCCCGGCCAGCTCATCTTCAGTGTCGCAGTAGCCCGCGCAGGCAGCTCCTTCGTCAATTACCTGATAAACCGCAACATGGTTTTCAAGCGCAAACAGGCAGGCTTTTCTTCAATTGTCCGTTACTACATCCTGGCGGCCCTCATCATGCTGGCCAGCTACGTGCTGATCAGGGTTTTCAACCAAGGCCTTGGGATCAATCTATATGTTTCCAAGCTCATAACCGACAGCCTGCTTGCTTTTGTCGGTTTTTTCGCCCAGCGGGAATTGGTCTATCGGCGCTGATTCGCTAGGTTCCTGTTCCGGCGCAAGGACTTTTCAAACGCCTGTACAAATCACCAAAAAGGCATTAGAGTAGAAAGCAAAAGCAACCAGAACAAGCTGAGATACATCGATTGAACAGGAGAGTATCTATGAAAGAGTTCACCGATTTCACATTTCATATGTATACGGAAATTGTTTTCGGCAAGCAGACCGAGAAAAGAGCAGGCGAGCTGATTCGCAAGCATGGCGGCACGAAGGTCATGTTGGTTTACGGCGTCGGCAGCATCAAAAAGAGTGGTTTGTACGATACGGTCGTGCAGTCGCTGCGGGATAGCAGCCTGGATTTCATTGAACTTGGCGGGGTTCAGCCGAATCCGCGCCGCTCTCTGGCCGAAAAGGGCCTCAGGATGGCTCAAGATGCGGGCGTCGACTTCATGCTCGGCGTCGGTGGCGGCAGCTCCATCGATACAGCCAAGGCGATCGCAATGGGGCTCGTCAATGATGGGGAATTCTGGAAATTTTACAGGGGCGTCGAACCTAAGAAAATGGCGCCTGTCGGCACGATCCTCACCTTGTCCGCGTCCGGCAGCGAAACCAGCCGGTCCAGCGTCCTGCTCGACGATATCGAGACCCACCGCAAGTACGGCTTCATGTGGGATGTCTGCCGTCCTGTCTTCGCAATCATGAATCCGGAGCTTACCTACACCGTGTCGCCGTTCCAGACCGGCGCCGGATCGGCTGACATCTTCGCCCACACCGTCAACCGCTATTTTATGTCGCCCGCCAGCCACTTGGGTGATCAGTATGCCGAGGGCACACTGCGCACGGTCATCAAATATGCGCCTATCGCGCTCGCCAATCCGACGGATTACGAGGCACGGGCCGAGTTGATGCTGTCCGGATCCTTCAGCCACAACGATCTGACCGGCATCGGCCGGTCCAGCATGAAAAAGGGCTGCGAGCATGCGCTGGAGACCCAGCTGAGCGGCACCTATGACACAGCGCACGGCGCCGGTCTCGCGGTCGTCATGCCCGCCTGGCTTCAGTACCTGGTAAACCATGGCAAGCCGATGCATGTCGAGCGGGTCGCCCGGTTTGCGATCAACGTGTTTGGCGTGACGCCCGATCCATCCGACCCGAAAGCGGTCGCGAATGAGGGTCTGAATCGCTTCCGGTCCTGGCTCACCTCAATCGGAATGCCGATCACGCTGAAGGATCTTGGTGTACCGGTGGAGGACCTGCCCGAGGTGATCGCGAAATGCAACAGCAATGACCAGGGCATCATCGTCGGCTTCCTGGATCTGGACAAGAACGCTGTGGCTGAGATTTTCACGTCCGCGCTGCAGTGACTGCATCCAACTTGTCGCACAGATGCACAAAAGGACTCCGGCGTTGTATCACTGCCGGAGTCCTTTGACTTTAAGGGCTTCTGGTGTTTTAAACGGCATTCTGATGCCTGTCAATGCGATCTATCCTTTCCGATCGCCTGTTGTTTTGCCAACCAATCAAAGAAGGCTGCGCATATAAGCTTGATGTCTGCGGACATATTCGATCTCATCAACCCAGCCGGCCATGTTCATGCGACGGTTGCCTTCAAATTCGGAAGCGACGTAACCTTTGTACCCGCCTTCCTTGAGGGCCTTGAAAATCCTCGGATAATCCATGTCATCAGGACAGTCGTTTTCGTCGAGATCGTAGAACTTGGCATGAACATAGACGAGCTTGGAAGCGAGATCCTTGAGATCCTTGAACAGTTTGTCGAACGGAGGCTTTCTGCCGATCATGTGCATCGAGAATTGGATGGCTTGTTTGGTCACATCGTTCGGGCGCATCTTTTCGATTTCTGCGCTGACGGCTTCATACACGAAGGGAACGTTGGCGAAGTACGCTCCACGCTGCTTGGATCGGAAAAACTCCAGGATTTCCTTCTGAGCGCCCCGGCTTGTGTAATCCACGATATCCGCGGTGCTCATGCAGTAGCTGAATGTAGAGAAGTCAGGAGCCAGTCCGAGGAAGGGCAGATTGGTCTTTTCCGCAAGCTCAATGTATTTCTGCTGATAATCAGCGCCGACACCATCATGAGTATGAACCTCGAGAGCCAGCGTGACGCCGAGATCCGCGGCCACGGGGAGCAGACGCTCGATGATGCCATAGTCGGTGAGCTTATAGCCGGCTATAGCCTTGGGACCGATGTGCTCTTCATGGAGCAGCTTGACCATGGGGATGCCGAGCTTCTTTGCAGCTTTGATGTACATGACGCCGCGTTCGAACATCTCGTCATCGGTGAGCTGTTTGTTCTTCCACATCGCACGGTCAGACCAGTGCTCGAAGCACACGCCCTTCACACCGTAGCGGTACTGCAATCCGACGAAACGATCCGCAAATTCATCGGAGATATACGGCCATTCGGGGATCATCGTATCGCCGAGAACTTCAATGCCTTCAGCGCCGGAACCTGCTGCCGCCGCGATCGCGCCTTCAAAATCCAGACGCTTAAAATAGTAATTGTCCTGATAACTATAGAGAGATACAGCAAATTTGATATCTTTGTAAGCCATTTTATCATTCACCTCCGAATCATGCGAAGGTCAGGTCTTTTTCACAGACCGCAACCATTGTAGGCGTATAGGAACGACGGGTCTTCAGCGTGAGCTTCACGTGATGTCTGCCCTGGGGGATCCCGCCATCCTTCAGAACGATAACGCGCAGATATTCTCCAAAGGGCCAGTAGAAATCGGTCGGGAAATCATCCTGGAGAATGTCGGTGTAAGGGAACTCTTTCCCACTGATTCTGAGGATCATGTCAGCCGGGTCAATCGGTTCCCCATCCACCTCAAGAGCAATTTCCTCGACACAGCTGAGAGGAAGGCCTCTGTAGTAGTTGATGGTAATGTCTACGCCGTAACCGTACTTTTTACCATGCTCCCACATGTTCCGGCAGTCATGCTCGGTCAGAATATGGCTATCGTACATAAATCATTTCACTCCCTCTTGATGATATTTAGTCAGATTGCACTGTTATAGCGTACATTTCAGGGTAGTGTCTGTCAATAGACGTTCGCAGCTTTGTTCACCGCTTATCTTGTTGTGTTGCTTGGTTGCCTGGCCGGATATTTTAAATACTGGGAAAGGTGGTTTTCATCTAGTAGAATTGTCTTATCAAGTCCCAAAACACTTGCAGATTGCGGTAGGGCTTTAGAGTGGATATGGCAATGAAAAAATTAACCGGCACACTTTTATTTTTTGTTTTCTGTATTTTTGTATGTGTCGGTTGCAGTAACAAAACCGGCGAAATTGCTGAAACTGTTGTAACCGAAGCATGGTCTGCAGGTTTTGTTTCACGAGACACAGCAACCATGGCTCCACCTTCCGAAGAAGATTCGACCGTACCGGATAAATCATCTTCATCCGATGATCGGATGAATGATTTAACGGAACGTGACTCTGATGTACCGTTTGCGAGCAATGATGACGAGCACATCCGCTCCCGCTCCGAGTATGGCGTATTTATCGGTATAAACGAGAAAGAATCCGACAGACTGGAACAATATAAACTTGTTGTAATTGAGCCGTCGGAGTTTTCTGCGATGTATATTGAGAAATTACATGCTGCCGAAAAAACAGTGTACGGCTATCTGAATATTGGTTCTGTCGAGGAATACCGCTTCTATTATGACCAATTTCAAGAACTCTTTCTCGGTGTTTATGACGATTGGCCGGATGAGCAATGGATTGATGTTGCTTCTCCCAAATGGCAGAACTTTATCATTGACGAGTTAGGGAAACAATATGCGGATATGGGACTCGACGGATTGTTTTTGGACAATGCAGATGTCTTCTACTATCATCCGGCAGAGGATATATTTCTGGGGCTTTGCGCAATTATGCAAGGGTTGAGAAAATATGATCTGAAACTCATAGTAAACGGCGGCGATTGTTTTGTTTCAAAATGCATGGAAAAAGGTATTGCCTTGACCCTATTCGATGGGGTTAATCAGGAAACAGTATTTACCAGCATCGATTTTGAGAACCAGAGCTATGGAGTACAGTCAGAAGAAGAAACTGCTTATTTTAAAAAGTATCTTGCGAAAGTAAAAGAATACGGATTATCCGTCTGTTTGCTGGAATACGAGGCAAATCGGTCTCTTTCAGGCAAGATCGATGCCTATTGCTCAGAAAATAATTTTCTTTGGTACAATGCAAACGGAATTGAACTGCGATAAATACTCATCATATTAAAAGATTAACCGGTCTTTGAAATTTTACTAATTTTTATCCGATAAAATAATTAATGAATGAGATATTTCCCTCCAAATCCGTAGTATATATATAGGGAAGGCAGAAAGGATGGCAAAATCTTGGACGATAGTAAGATCATTGAATTGTTCTTTGAGCGCTCAGAACAGGCAATCATCGAACTGTCAAAAAAGTACGGTTCAATATGCAACCGAGTTGCCAATAACATACTGAATAACAGGCTTGATTCCGAAGAATGTGTGAACGACGCTTATTTCGCCGTTTGGAATGCAATACCGCCTCAAAAACCGGATCCGCTATTAAGCTATGTTTGCCGTATTGTTCGTAATCTCGCCATCAAAAAGTATCACGCGAATACCGCGTTGAAGAGAAATAGCATTTATGACGTTTGCTTGGATGAAATCGTGGATTATTTTCCTTCGGCATCCTCTGTGGAGGAGGAGGTTGACGCACGCGAAGCCGCTGAAACTATTGACAAATACCTTGAAACGCTGGATCAGCAAAGCCGAATCATGTTTGTCAGGCGCTACTGGCACTCCGACTCGATCGGAGATCTTGCAAAGCTCTTTCATATAAGCAAACATGCCGTTTCGGTTCGTCTTTCCCGAATCCGGAAAAACCTAAGGAAATATTTGATTAAGGAAGGAGTGCCTTTATGAAAAAAGAAAAGATCTCTGAAATCATCGGCAAAATCGATGAGAAATATATAGATGAAGCAACCATGTATGCTGTTGACCGGGCTCATGGTGAGAGTAGTTATCATGCCATGCCTGGAATAACATCAGAAAAACAAACGCGCAGGATCAGATGGCGCGTTGTGGCGGCATGCTTGGTGTTGTTGATTGTTATGGGATCAACAGCGGTTGCCTTCGCTGTTGAGGCAAAAGAATACAATACCGCTGTCGCCTTTTTCGAAGAAAATGGTCTGTCTGCAGGCAGTCTGAGCCGTTCGGAGGTGAAAGCCGTCTACCGGGACATCACTACCCGGCGCTTCACCTACGAAAAGACAGTGGATGTTCTTCGGCGAACCATCCTCGGATTGGAGATTCAACAAGATGAACCCACGCCTGAGGAGTTGGCTGTATTGTGGGATAAAAACGTCTGGATGAACTCGTTGTCCCGAACCGGAATCAACTCCGGAATCAGCTACCGTAAAGATTTCCGATATATACTGAATGAACAGCGGGAGCTTGATGTCCTCGAAAAAAGTATCCTGGAATGCTATCGGGGCGGAAGTTTGCTTTGGACTGCGGAGTTCGCGGATTTCTATGTTGACGACAGTTCGTATACGGTCGACGGTACCGCGGTATGGGGGCGGAGTTCAAGCGATGCCTGGTCCCCAATACAGAGATCTTATGGGTGGATAGCCCGTGTAGATGATGAAGGAACGGTGATGTGGACACATTGTCTCAATCACGGTTTTGATCATGAGTATATTGCAGCTGTGGTGAGTAACGGCGACGGCACATGGGCTGTCATCAGCCGGGGCGATCTAAAGCATCTTTGCCTCAGTTGCTATGACATCGGCGGAAATGAGTTAAGCTTCAAAAAGACCGAAATAGGAAATCTGGGTATTTGGAACGCTGCGCGTCTGGGAGATGGTTATATTGTTCAAGTTGGAAACCTGCTGTCTCGTGATACCGCGTTGCTGTTCAAGTTGGATCGTGAGGGCAATGTGCTCGACAGCTTTACGTATGAAGGAGATGACTGTGACTACCATCTCACCGATATGGTGGAGTTCGGCGGGCAGGTATATCTTTCTGCATACGCTGTTCCTAAACAAAATGACACGCGCAAACGATATGAAATCAACGACATACTTGATTATGTGTTTTCAAAAGAGAATCACGGATGGGATATTTCCAGCGAGGAATTAACGTTGCTGGTGCGAGATGTTTACACAGCAGTTCTGCTCATGTGCGACCCGGCAGAGGGAACGCCAAAGACATTCTATTCTGTGCAAGGTTCACTGGGTGGCAGGTTGTCGGTAAATGATGCGGGGCAATTGGAATGGGATGTCGAGAGCATAACATCGACTCACTACTCTCCTGCTACCAGCTCATTTACAATTGGCGGAATCTGCAAAGTGTTCCGTTACAGCTTCGATGCGGCAGGCAATCTAATCCGGCAGGTTGACACCGGAGAAGCGGTGCCGTATCGAAGATAATAAGGCCAAAGATGTCATGTTGACATTATTTGCTTTATTGATTCCTTTCCGAAATTCGTTTGTTCATTTTTTTGGCGAGTCTCTTTTGGTGTGCGTAAAAGAACAACCAGATAGCAAAGGCAATTACAATTTCGACGACGATGGTGACGATTATCGCAAGAGCACCTTTTTCTGTCGGAATCCATCCGACAAGAAATGCCGTGATAATCATGACAACGCACCCAATCCCCATGTGAATCAGTGTTTGAATCGGAAGGGACATATTTTCATTTCCATAGATGACGGTCGGCAGACCAAAGCCTAATCCGGTTGCAAGCACACCGGCCGCCATTTTTGAAAATGAGTAATTGGTCATTTGCAAGTTACCATTGCAACTGGCATCGAACACAACGCCAATGATAACGAAAATAGCAGCAGCTAAACCGATGGAGATAAGCGTATTGACAAGTAAAACATTTCTTTTAGATTTCATAATAAAACCTCCTTATAAGCCCAGGTATTTTTTGAAAGATGGAAGATACTTCCGTGAAATATAGTCCTTGCAGCCGTTTTTCAGAACGACAAGCATAAGTCCGCCCAAGGTCGGTTCAACGTAATCAAGATAATGCAGGTTTGCAAGCGTACTTTTAGAAATCCTCATAAATCCATCCCCTAGGATTTCTTCAAATTCGTAAAGGCGCTTTCCGCTGCTGTACTGTTTTGCTTTGGTGTATACCACCGTCTTTTCGTTCTCGACCCTGACCATGTAGATTTCATCGGGGCGAAGCACGATGATCCGTTCGTTTTCCACCACGGAAATAACACCGGTGCTTTCCATATTGAGCAGTTCTGCCGCACGGCGAACCTCCGGGGTTATCTCGCTTGTGTAGATAACGGCATATGGTTCTTCGGTTTCCGGCAGCACCTTGATTTCGATTTTCAATCGGTATCACCTCTTTTCCCTCGCAATCCCATTATATTGGAAGCATTCCATTTTATCTTTGGTTTTGAGGCAAGTGGTAGATTCCTGCGGGTAAGATGCAGTTTGCCAGCGGCGTGCTTCGAATTGGGAACAGCAACAGAAACTCTGCCTATGATCCTTCCTTCTCAGCTCAAAACCATCTCGTCATCAACCGCGCCGCCGCTTGCCTGAGTAAACAGATTCAGCAGCTGTTCAACAGTGAGCTTCTTTTTCTCATCGCCGGAAATATCCACGACAATTCTGCCCTCGTGCATCATAATCAAACGGTTGCCGTGTGCAATAGCCTCCTTCATGTTATGGGTAATCATCAGTGTCGTCAGTTTGTTTTTATGAACGATCTGATCCGTAATTTCGAGCACCTTTGCAGCTGTTTTTGGATCGAGGGCTGCGGTATGCTCGTCCAGCAAAAGCAGCTTCGGCCGATGCAACGTCGCCATCAAAAGCGTCACTGCCTGACGTTGACCTCCTGAAAGAAGTCCAACCTTACCGGAAAGCCTGTCTTCCAGTCCAAGTTCAAGTGTCGCAAGTAGTTCCCTGTAGCGAATACGTTCTTCTTTGCGAACACCCCAGACAAATCTGCGTTTGGT
>LSQX01311051.1_pt1 | contig 17044 bp, 16 predicted proteins | sample 654561 | NCBI WGS metagenome assembly LSQX01 (sample SAMN04489861, study PRJNA283612) | anaerobic digester metagenome | isolation source: 4 biogas reactors fed with cattle manure at either 37C or 55C with and... | place: Denmark: Kongens Lyngby | collected 2014
GGACTTTGTCAAGACCTTTTTCAAGCAGCCCTTTGGTGACAGCGCTGTCTATCCTATTACCCTTTATCACCTTTTCAGCGACAGCGTTCTCCATCTTACTACCCCTGTTAGGGCTTGTCAAGCACTTTTCTGCCATCAGTGTTACTTAGCTTACTGTCTTTCAGTTTTTCTGCCAACACTAATAATATCCCACCATCCTATCGTTTCATACAGAACAAATACAACAACAAAACTTTTTCCTGTTTAATGTTCCAATGCTTTAGCATCCAATTTAACATAAGTTTTCGGGACCTGACCCACAATTATGGTATCGGTCACTGGAACCTGTGTTTTTACTTTAACATTAGAGGTGATCAATGGTACAACTACCCGCACCTGACTGTCAACAGATAGATAAAGACGATGGCGTGTTTGGTTGATCCCTGCTTCTTCAAACTTGTCAAAAACAGTGGTTTTTACTGTACCAATGGGGTAAATTGAAACCTTAATTCTCGGACCATAGTTGGCAATTAGTTGACTTCCCAATACCTGCCCTAAAGGGATATAAAACTTCTCCTTCTCTAAGCTTTTTAATGCTCTGTTAATGGATAGTGTTGTATCAGAAGCCAGTTGGTTGATGCGGACAATATTGGGTTGCATCAAAACAATTTGCCCCTGAGAGTCCTTCTGAACACTGATCAGATCATCATAGTTAACAGAATCGACTATTTTGGCTTTGATAGCATTATTCACAGCTTCAGTAGCGATTTGCCGTGCTTTTGCTTCAGCAATCTGGCTGATGGTCGGCTTTAAATTACGCTCGATAACAATGAACATCAAAATTAGAAAAAATAAAGTTATTCCGCAGGCAAGGAGTACCAGTTGGATTCTTGGTACACGGCGGCAGTAGAAAAGGTGTAGCCGAAACAGCGCTCCCACCCCCTCGAAAAACAATACCATGTATTATATGATTACGTTTCCGAAGGGGTGCACATCCCAATTTTATAATTTTATACGGGCAAATTTTCTTTTTCCGATCTGTACAATCATACCGCTGGTGACAAGAACACGATGATCAGGATCAGTTATCTTTTCCCCATCTATCCTGACCGCTCCCTGCATGATAGATCTCTTACCAGCTGATGTGCTGTTAGCAAGCCCTGCTGCAGTCAGCAGTTTAGGAAGCCAGATTGTCCCATCATCCTTTAGCTCAGCCTGTGGAATAAAAACATCTGGAATATCATCAGGCAGCGCGCCTTTTTGAAAAACAGCAATAAATTCCTTTTCCGCATTAAGGGCTGCTTCTCTACCATGGTACATAGTCACCAATTCTTTAGCTAAACGCATTTTGGCATCCCTGGGATTGAGTTTCCCACTATTCATGTCTTCCTGGATCTGTCTGATTTCCTCATTAGGTACAGGAGTGACCAATTCAAAATACCTAACGATCAATTCATCAGTGATAGACATGGTCTTACCGTAAATCTCATTGGGAGGCTCGGAGATACCGATGTAATTCCCCAGGCTTTTGCTCATCTTTTGAACACCATCAAGTCCTTCAAGAATAGGCATTGTAATTGCCACTTGTGGTTCCTGTCCGAACTCACGCTGCAGATCACGTCCTACCATCAAGTTAAACTTCTGGTCTGTCCCTCCCAATTCAATATCCGCCTTTACAACCACAGAATCATAGCCCTGCATCAACGGGTAAAGGAATTCATGGATACCGATCGGTATTCCCTGTTTATAGCGGCGTTCAAAATCATCCCGCTCCAGCATCCTGGCAACTGTATATTTTGAAGCCAGTGTGAGCACATCAGAGAAAGAAAGTCTTCCCAGCCAGCTGCTGTTGTAAACCAATCTGGTTTTATTGATATCGATTATTTTACCAACCTGATCCTTATATGTTGCAACATTCTTTTCTATTTCTTCCTCTGTCAACTGCCTGCGGGTCTCAGAGCGCCCAGATGGGTCGCCAATCCGCCCGGTAAAATCCCCCATGATCAAAACAATATCATGCCCTAATTCCTGCAGTTGGCGCATTTTGTGTAAAACAACCGTATGCCCTAAATGGATATCAGGAGCAGTGGGATCCAAACCTAATTTAACTTTGAGCGGCCTGTCCTCCTCAATGGAACGCTTGAGTTTATCAAGCAGTTCCTCTTCAGGAATGATCTCAGCTGTGCCTCTTTTAATGATCTCCAACTGCTTGTCGATGTCTTTGACCAAATGTGACAATTCAATATCCTCCCTATCAGACTTTTAATCCTCAGTTTAAAATATCATTATTTTTCTCCCGTTACAAGACAAGAGAAATAGATAGCAGGCACAAAAAGAAACTGCGGATCCATAACTTGCCACAAGAAGATCCACAGTTCATATTTTATCATATATTGCAAATCGACTTCTCGGTCTATTAGACGCTTGCTTTTCTTTTTATTGGCGCCTCTGCCCGGCATACCTGATGCGTAAGGCCTCCGCAAGGTCCCGGTCAACACTCACCAGATCGTCTCTGTACAGTTCTTTAACAGAGTTTTTGCCAACTGCCTGCACAGCCAGTCTCATCTCCGCCAAACATGAGTTGAGAAAATTGGCCAGACTCTTAGCAGCCTGGTCCACATCCAACTCATCTTTATGAGTGCCATCATAGAGGACAAGCTGAGGAGGGGTTGTCTGAGGTGAAACCTTTAATACCTGAGTGTGAAGAGCTGCCATAATTGCTATGGAACCAATATAAACAGCATCTGCACCGAGAGCCAGGGCCTTCAAAAAGTGCCCTGGGGTCTTCATCCTGCCTGAGGCAATCACAGTAAAGCGGTCCCTCAGGTTATGGTCTTCCAGCCATTGAATTGCACGGGGCAAACAGTAAAGGAGCGGAAGCCCTAAATTGTCCTCTAAAGTAGGAGGTGATCCGGCAGTACCGCCCCCAAAACCATCGATGGTAATGAAATCTGCATCTGTTTTGGAAATTACTTCTAACTCATACTCAATATAGTCAGAGCCCGCAATTTTAACACCCACAGGCACATCATACTCTGCTTTCAACCCATTGATCAAATTGATGATGTCTTCAGCTGAAGATGTGCCAGGCATACGGGAATTGATAACAGCATCATATCCCTTTTCCAGTTTCCACAGTTCCCTCAACTCCGGACCGATGGCGTCTGATTTGATGGTTTCAGTAACCCCTCCACCCCAGGCAGCCTGACCAAACTGCACCTCGATGGCATCCAGCTGTTCCAGCTGTTCTCTGGAATTCAACCACCCTCCCCGGTTGTACTGACCGATCAGATATTTTGCCGCCTGGCGCTCCTCAGCTGTGACAGCGCTCTCACCGGTGTTAGTTGCTGTTCCCACCAGAGAAGCCCCTTTGGCCAAGGCTATTTTAAAAGGCAAACTGACAGAGGCCCCATAGGACATCCCTGTAATCAGCACAGGGATCTTAAGATTAAGGGGCCTGCCTGCCCGGGGGCCGATCACCGTTTGCGTGTCAATATTGTTGGGGTCTTCAGCTGGCAGCTGAAACAGTTGCTTCGGATTAAGCAGGACCCTTTCCCAAGGATCAAGGTTTAAAGGGCTGCCTAAAGGCCGTTCCAGTTCTTTTCCTGTTTCGGCCCTCAAACCCGCTTCAACAATAGCAGCTGGGGTGAGCTTTTCCATAGCAGTCAATAACACAAAAGGGTTTTCGGCATATTTGGTGGTCAGCATCTTTTCCATAGCATCATCCATCAGCGGATCAGCCATTTTTGTCAGCAACCAGTTGAGCATTGAAAAAACCTCCTTGAAAAATCTCATTTAAATTTTTTCTTATTATTTGTAAATAACTAAAAAAAACACCGGGATCAGCAAGTGCCAGTAAAAATAAAAAAACCAACTGTCAATTAACAGATCAGTTGGTTTTCGAGCTAAGCCTATAAAAAACTTTGTTTTCAGTCATCAGTTAAAAGAAAAGCACAAAATATCATAGATATCTGAAGGGATCGGTTTTAATCCGGGAGGTGACCACTGTAAGTTCCTCACCAGATTCTTTTGCTTTTTTCGCAATATAATCAGCCAATACAGGGACAATGACGCATTCTGTCCCGTAGTGCCCAGCGTCAACTACCGCCATCCCCTGATCCAGGGCATCCAATGCTCCGTGATGCCTGACATCCCCTGTTAGATAAACATCTGCACCTGAGCGGACAGCATACTCCAGAAGAGCCATAGCGCTCCCCCCGCATAAAGCAACTTTGGACACAAGCCTCTTGGGGTCTCCTGTTATCTTCACTATCTCTAAACCTAAATCGGCTTTCACTTTTTTAGCAAAAGCAGCAAGGGGCATGGGTTCAGACAGCCTTCCCACTCTACCTAGGCCAAAGCAATCACCTTGATTTTTCAGGGGATATAAGTCATAAGCAACCTCTTCATAGGGGTGTGCTGCCAACATCTCCTTGACCACATTTTTCAGCCGGCTTTCAGGCACAATGGTCTCTATCCTGAGTTCAGGGGTCTTTTCCAGCTTGCCTGTTTCTCCAATAAAGGGACTGGTTCCCTCCAGAGGTTTGTATGTACCTGTCCCTTTGGTCTGAAAGGTGCAGTCCGAATAGTTACCGATCCATCCCGCTCCCTGGGAACAGATGGCCTGGCGCACTGTATCTTCATATCCCTCAGGCACAAAAACAACAAGCTTGTACAATTTCTCCTCATTAGTGCTAAGAAGGAGGTCTACATCTACCAATCCCAACCGGTCTGCCAGCAGGTCATTGATCCCCCCGGGAGCTGCGTCAAGGTTGGTATGGGCAGCATAGAGAGCTATTCCCTCTTTGATCAGCCTGTATACATGTGAACTAGGATAGATATCGGATCGCAAAAAAGGAATCGGGTCACGGAAAAGGGGATGGTGGGAAACGATTAACTGAGCTTTCTCATTAACCGCCTCTGTAATCACTTCTGCTGTCACATCAAGGGTTACCAGCACTTTATCAACTACATCTGCCGGTGACCCCACCAGCAAGCCGATCCGGTCCCAATCTTCTGCCAATTCAGGCCGTGCCCACTCTTCAATCCAAGCAAAGATCTTTTCGCATTTAACTGACATCCTCAATAATCCTCCTTATGACCTCAATCTTATGCTGCCAATCCCGCTTCATCTCCTTGGCAGCAGGAGTTCTGGCATGGCGTAAAGATCTTAAAACATTTTTAGCTGTTCTCAACTTATCCTCAAGAAACGGTATTAAGAGGGGGTGCTTTCTTTCGATAAGAAGGGGGCCAATATCGAAAAGCGCATCATCATCAATCTCATACTGGGGTTTGTGAGCAGTTGACTTTTTAGCAACAATTATTTCATAGAACTGATCCCTTTCCAGCACCAGGTCCTCATCTGTTATCAGCCAGTTGTGATCAAACAACCATTTCCGTACAACGCCAGCTCCTCTCTGGGGCTGCAGAATTAAACAGGACACTTCATCCAAAACAGCAGGGGATCTTTCCAAAATCTCTTTAATTTTAGCTCCCCCCATACCGGCTATGACAATTGCATCCGCTTCCCCAGGCTGCAGCGGTTCCAAACCGTCACCCTGTCTTATCTCAATGGACCGTGTTAGCCTGTAAAGTATGACATTGGCTTTTGCCGAATCCAGCGGACCTGAAAAGAGATCACAGGCGATGGCATGGGGGCAAATACCCTCCAGAACCAAATAAATAGGGAGCAGGGCATGATCAGTGCCGATATCTGCCACAACACTGCCTTTAGGAACATAACTGGCAATCCTGTTAAGTCTCTCAGACAGTACCAAAAGAATGACCCCCTTAAAATCAGGTCCGTTGGGAATGGGTAAACACTAAGACTGATAATCCGCCCGAACCAGAGTACCGATGCCACCACGAGGATTGAATTCCGCTGTTACAGTAAGGGAAACAGGCTGCAGAAGTTTTACAAGATCTTCTTTCACTCTGTTTACTACATGTTCCTGCAGAATCCCCACATTGCGGAAGGAATTTAGATAATACTTCAATGATTTAAGTTCAACAAGTTTCTCACGAGGTGTATAAGTAATTGTCAATGTCCCGAAATCTGGAAGCCCAGTCCATGGACAAACAGATGTGAACTCCGGATATGTGTAGGTTACCTCTGTTGCACTGCCCGGATATTCAAAAGGCAATGACTCCAACAAATCTGTTCTAATTGATTCATATGTGTCTACATCCCAGCGCAAAGAATATTTCTCATTATCCTGTCCCATTTCTAATTACTCCTTTTAATTGAAAATAACCTTATATACCATTTTAATACAATACATGATAATATCAAGTATTGAAACCTGCCTGTATAGGGCAGGAAAAAAGAAGTTCAAAGTAAAAGATATTTTGGTAATCGGGCATCAATACACGAAAGGATCAGGAGGAAACTTTATGAAAAAGGACAAGAAACATTTTCGCGGCTGCTTAATCGGAGGTGCAGTGGGAGATGCGCTGGGGTGGCCGGTGGAATTTTTAAAGTATCAAGAAATTGTTAAAAAATATGGCTCAATGAGCATCACAGATCTGGACCTGGGAAACAAAGACCTAGCTGAGATAACAGATGACACACAAATGACAATGTTTACAGCAGAGGGCCTGCTCAGAGCAGCCACCAGATCTTCAGAAAAGGGAGAAAGCAACCTGCCATCTGTTATTTTTCATGCATACCAGCGTTGGTTGGTCACTCAGGGGTACAATACAGGCATTTTGCAGGAGCTTGACGGCCATCTGATCAATGTCAGTGAACTACACCAACAGCGTGCCCCGGGCAATACCTGCCTTTCTGCGTTGAAGAGCGGTAAAATGGGAACCATAGAAGAGCCTATCAACAACAGCAAGGGATGCGGTGGTGTGATGAGAGTTGCCCCTGTCGGCTTATATTGCAGCAGAGAGAATGCCTTTCAAATCGGCTGTGAATCTGCAGCACTGACCCACGGACACCCCAGCGGCTATCTATCTGCCGGTGTCCTGGCCTATTTAATCGCCTGTATTATCGAGGGAATGGAAATCGAGGATGCTGTTACTGCCTCCCTTGAAGAACTGAAGAAATACAATGGTCATGAAGAGTGCAGCAGTTTGCTGGAAAAAGCTATAGCCTTCTCCAGGGATAATACCGAACCTCTCACTGCCCTGTCTCAGCTGGGAGAAGGATGGGTAGGAGAGGAAGCCATTGCCATAGCTGTTTACTGCTCCCTTAAAGAAAGAAATGATTTCAAAAAAGCTCTCCTCATCTCAGTCAATCATGATGGAGACAGTGACAGCACAGGTGCAATCGCCGGCAACATATTAGGCGCTTATCTGGGTATCGATGCCATCCCTGCCCCATGGTTGCAGAAAGTGGAGTTTGCTGATCTGCTAATAGAGCTGGCAGATGACCTCTTCACCGGTTACCAGGATACAGAGGAATGGAGGAGTAAATATCCAGGCTGGTGATTTGGTCGTTGGTGGTTGTTGGTTAGTGGTTGGTCGTTGTTTGGGTTAAGACATGTAACAGAAAATCCTTCTTGAAAACTACCTTTATGTCAACTGTTATTTTTGTTTTCAAGCGGCTATCTTGTATTGAGGGGTGGTTAAGTGATTCATGCAGGACTAGTGCTTGAAGGCGGTGGAATGAGAGGGCTGTACACAGCAGGTGTGCTGGACTTTTTTCTTGAAAAAGACCTGATTTTCGATTATGTGATAGGGGTCTCGGCTGGCGCCAGCAATGCAGTATCTTATATTTCCCGGCAAAAGGGGCGCAACAAAATCATCATTACCGCCTTTATCGATGACTGGCGTTATATGAGCATTAAAAACCTTGTCAAAAACGGCTCCCTTTTCGGGATGGACTTTATATTTGATGAGATTCCTAAAAAGAGAGTTCCCTTTGATTATGAAACATTTTTCAATTCACCGGTTACTTTTAAAGTTGGGGTTACTGACTGCAAAACAGGGAAACCTCTATATTTCGAAAAAAGTGAAATGGATAAAAATTTCACTGCTCTGCGGGCTTCAATTTCCCTTCCGTTAGTATCACCAATTGTTCATTATAGAGGATACCACCTGCTGGATGGAGGGATTACAGATCCCATTCCCCTTCGCCAAGCTATGGCAGATGGTTACCAGAAAAATGTGGTGGTTCTAACCCGCAACAAGGGCTATCGAAAGAAACCGATCAACACACCTTTGCGTCTACTGTTAGAAAAGAAATACAGAGATTACCCGAACCTGCTCACCGCTATGCTGAACCGATATCAAATTTACAACAATACCCTGCGATACATAGACCTATTGGAACTAAAGGGACAAATTGCGGTGATCAGGCCCTCAAAAAAATTAACTGTGGACCGCTTCGAAAAAAATGCCGTTAAGCTAAATGATCTTTATGAGCTAGGTTATTATGACGCAGCTGAGGCATATGATCGAATCAAAACCGTCATCAATAGACATTCAGCAGTTTATTGATGTATGTCTATAACATGAGAATAGAAATCATCTTTCTTGATCCTATTGATAAACCATACAGCAGTTAACAGGCCGATAACACCTTCCCCGTAAATCAACAGAAGGTCACCCTTGACAATACCAGGGGTATTAAAATAAATACTGCCGAGAAATACCCAAAACAAAAAGGGGAAGCTTGAACTGCTTCCCCAGATTAATTAAAGACAATACTATCAATCCGCATTTTTTAATACTCTATTCAACCTCTAAAATAAGTGCCTCAAAGAACCCAAACAATGCATATGGCTATCAGCAGTCCTCAATAACTCTTCCATCTGTACTGATGGTAACAACCCGCCAGGGAATCATTGTCCCGCTGTCAATGAGAGCCTTTTTGACTGCATTAACCAAGCCAGAGCAGCAGGGAACTTCCATGCGCAAAACAGTGATGCTCTTGATATTATGCGCCTTCAGGATCTCTGTCAGTTTTTCAGAATAATCAACTGAGTCCAGCTTCGGGCAGCCGATCAAGGTGATCTTACCGCGCATAAAGTCATTATGCATGTTGGCATAAACGTATGCTGTACAATCAGCAGCCACCAGAAGATGTGCATTGTCTAAATAAGGTGCATTAACAGGCACCAGCTTGATCTGGCAGGGCCACTGTCTCAGCTGGGATTCCACAGCTACATTTTGCACTGCTGCCGGTGCAGTTGGAGCTTCTGTTTTCCTCTGAATTGTCCTGGCATGTGTACCCGGGCAACCGCAAGGCAAAGTATCTTCTGCTGTATCTTTTTCAGCTTTTCTGGCCTCCATATTTCTCTTAACAGCTTCTTCATCATAGGGCTCTGCCTCCCGCTCCACAATGGTTATAGCTCCGGTAGGGCATTCAGGCAGGCAGTCACCCAGGCCGTCGCAATAGGATTCAGAAACCAGTTTTGCCTTACCATCTATGAGCTGCAGTGCTCCTTCATGACATGCTTCTACACAAAGTCCGCACCCATTGCACTTCTCTTCATCAATCTGTACTATTTTTCTTATCATCTTTATAACCCCTTTCATCTTTGTTCTTGTCTTTCTGTGTTCAGTGTATTAGAATCAAGGATATAAAACGGTAACCTAGGTTACCAAATGCGGTGATTATTAAATGAATTTAAAATTGATGCAAAGCTTAAAGAGATGCAGACTATTCAACGGTTTAGGCCAGGAGGAAATAAACTGTCTGCTGGAATGTTTACAACCCCGTATCAAAAGTTATCAAAAAAATGAGTGCATAACCATTGCTGGTGATGAATTGACCGAATTCGGGATCTTGCTCTCAGGTGAGGCTGCAGTGACCAAAGAGAACGCCGCAGGCAACAGGATCATTTTGACTGTACTTGGTCCAGGTGAACTTTTCGGTGAGATAGCCGCCTTTTCAGGAAACAGCTGCTGGCCGGCTACAGTTTTCGCTCAAGGAAAGTGTACAGCTCTGTTCCTCCGACCGGAAAAGATCATAGGTTATTGTGATAACAGCTGTGAAAACCACAGAATGCTCATTCAAAATATGCTGAGAATTATTTCAGAGAAGGCCCTCCTGCTGAACAGAAAAGTAGAATACCTGGCAATTAAAAGTTTGAGAGGTAAAATAAGCACCTACCTGCTTGAACAGCATCAGAGAACAGGCATGACCACCTTTATGCTGCCCCTTAAGCGCTGGGAACTGGCTGATCTGCTCAATGTTTCCCGCCCCTCCCTGTCCCGGGAGATGTGCAAAATGAGGGATGAAGGGATCATCGATTTTCACAGGTCATCAATAAAAATCAAAAATATGGAAGCCTTGAAGAGAAGTGCAGAATAGCTGTCCTTTTAAGGGCCCTACTTCCATACCACAGATGAAACAATAGTGTCTGCTATTTTCCCCAGTTCTTCAGGAAAAACTTTTTCTTTAGTAGTGAGAGAAATTCTTAAAAACTCCTCCTCATCATCCTTATTTTGTAAAATATAATCTCTACCGGAAATATAGCCGCTGTCTTGAAGTTGAGCTGACCAGGAAATAACAAACCCTTGATAATTGCCCTGGGTAATTTTGTTTTGTTCATAAGCAGTAAAATGATAGGCGCTGTTTAATTTACTCTTTTTAATAAATTCCTCAGGGTCAGAGATTCTCCAGATCTGCAGGTAGCCGTGATAATTATGGACATCATCACGCAATTGTGAATTAATGATTATCTCACCACTGCTGTAATAATCTTCAGTAACATCAGTTGATGCAGGTAAAGAAACAGTTAGAGGCACATCCTTATAGCTGTAAGTTTCATATTTGATCTGAGAAGTATCTTTTGAGGAAACAGCAGCAATGACACCTGATCTTACTATTAGAGCTATCAAAAAAACTGCACAAAGCCCGATAATTAACAAAAATATTTTGGATTTAGCCCATCTTCTTCTGATCACAAACTTTCACCACCCTTTCTAAAAAATAATAACCGGTTTTAATAGTTATGACCGGTAGTTTTTGTAATTAAAAAACCCGACCCTATCATGGAGTCGGGAGGTGTTAAGTCCTGGCCACGGCACAGGGCGGGGATATTTATCCCAATGGACTGGGCGACATCCAACACCATGTGCCCTCCAGGACCCAGACCGTTTTTATTTTTCTCACATTCCTTTTCCCCTTTGTTTCTCATGCAATGTGCTTACAAGCGCACAATAGCATCCTTTTTACACTGCTCAATACAGCTGCCACACTTGATGCACTTATCGGGGTCTATTTCATGCGGCTCTTTCTTTTCCCCGCTTATTGCCCCTGCCGGACATACCTTCACACAACGGCCGCAGCCGATACATTTCTCTTTTACTATGGAGTAAACCAGCAGGGCTGAACAGACATGTGCCGGACAGCGCTTATCAAAAATATGTGCCTCATATTCATCACGGAAGTAGCGCAGTGTAGAAAGCACCGGGTTAGGAGCGGTATTACCCAAACCACAAAGAGCGGTTGATTTGATTACACGACCCAAACGCTCCAGTGTTTCTATATCTTCGGGTACACCCTCTCCATTGCAGATCCTAGTCAGGATCTCCAACATCCTCTTGGTCCCTTCCCTGCAGGGAGTGCACTTACCACAGGACTCAGACTGAGTAAAATTGAGGAAGAATCGAGCCAGGTCTACCATGCAGGTGGTTTCGTCCATTACCACCAAACCGCCTGAACCCATCATGGCTCCTGCCTGGATCAGTGACTCATAGTCAACCGGTGTATCCATCAAGCTGGCCGGTATACAACCGCCAGAGGGCCCACCGATCTGTACACCCTTAAACTCTTTACCCCCGACAATACCCCCGCCGATTTCGAAGATGATCTCTTTGATCGTGATACCCATCGGCACTTCTACAAGGCCGGTGTTATTTACCTTACCGGTTAAGGCAAATACTTTGGTTCCTTTGCTCTTTTCTGTACCCATGGAAGCAAACCAATCAGCGCCTTTTCCGATAATCACCGGCACATTGGCATAGGTTTCCACATTATTAATGTTTGAAGGTTTCCCCCACAATCCGGATTGTGCTGGGAAAGGAGGTCTCACCCTAGGCATACCGCGTTTACCCTCAATAGAAGCCATGAGAGCGGTTTCTTCACCACATACAAAGGCTCCAGCTCCCTCTTTAATGTGCAGATTGAAGGTAAAGTCGCTTCCTAGGATGTTTTCTCCCAACAACCCAAGTTCTTCAGCCTGAGCAATAGCTATCTTTAATCTCTTAATTGCAAGCGGATACTCGGCACGGCAGTAGATATAACCCTCCCGGCATCCGATAGCATAAGCAGCGATAGCCATACCCTCGATTAAAGTGTGGGGATCCCCCTCTAAAATACTGCGGTCCATGAAAGCACCGGGGTCACCCTCATCAGCATTACAGATCAAATATTTCAAGTCTCCCGGCGAACGGCGGCAGAACTCCCACTTGAGACCTGTGGGGAAACCTCCACCACCACGACCGCGCAGCCCGGAACGCTTAACCTCATCAATCACCTGTTCCGGGGTCATTTCAAAAATAGCTTTTTCCAAAGAGGAGTAACCGCCTCTAGCAATATACTCCTTTATTTCTTCTGGATCAATGGAACCACAGTTGCGCAAGGCAACTCGTTTTTGTTTCCGGTAAAAGTCAAGGTCTTTAAAGGCAGGAAGCTCATCTGCCTTAATAGGCGCCTTATAAATCAAACGGTTAACAACCCGCCCTTTAACCAGATGTTCTTCTACTATTTCGGGAACGTCCTCCGGTGTTACCCTGACATAATATGTCCCTTCAGGATAAACGATTACCAGAGGCCCATTTTCACAAAAGTCATGACAATCGGTTTCAACCAGCTTAACTTCCTGGTCTAGCTTTTTCTTTTCCAATTCTTTGGCAAATGCTTCGAAAACCTGCTTAGAACCAGATGAAGAACAGTTTTTGCCCCCGCATACCAGAACATGGGCTCTGACTAATTGCACTTGAATTTCCCTCCTTCCCTTATGTTTTCTTAAAGTTCTTCAAAGCGTGCAATTACAAGGTCATCGACGATATTGCCGTGCATAACATGCCCTACAATAATCCTTGCGGCATCAGCAGGCTTGACCTTACCATAGGTAATGCGTGGCTCCCCTGGTTTTTGCACATCCACCAGTGGTTCATACTCACACATTCCGATACAGCCGGTTTTGTCTACAATAACATCAAGATTACGGTTATTAATCTCTTCAATTATGGCAGCCATTACTTCACGGGCTCCAGCTGCAATACCGCAAGTTCCCATCCCCACAATAACTCTGGTATTCTCAGAATTTCGTGCTAAAACCTCTTTTTGGGCTTCCTCACGATATTTATTTAGCTCTTCCCTGTTTGCTAGTTTCATAATCTTCACCTTGCCTGCCCCGTTATTAAGCGCGGCAAAACCCGGTGAATTCACCTCCCTCCATCAAGGGTCTGTTTACTGATACTGTTCGAGTATGCCTTTTAACCTATCCGGAACAAGTCGGCCATGAGTGTCGTCATTGATCATAACCACCGGAGATAAACCACAGCAGCCCAGACAGGCTACGGTTTCCAGTGTGTAACGCAGGTCCTCGGTGGTTTCTCCATCATCAATATCAAGCTCTTCCTGTAGGCGCTCAAATATCTTTGAGGCACCACGAACATGGCAGGCTGTACCAAGACAAACCCTGACAATATTACGCCCACGCGGCTGCAAATGGAATTGGGCATAAAAGGTAGCAACTCCAAATACACGGCTTGGCGGAAGCTTCAATTCACGCGCAATCCGCAGAAGCACCTCTTTAGGCAGATATCCATAAATATCCTGTGCTCCCTGCAGGATTGGTATTAAAGCACCGTCTACCCCTCGCCACTGTGCAAAAAGATCCTCTAACTCCTTCTCCTTCTGGATATCTTCAGCAGCTTGTGCACAGCCAGCTTCAGGCATCCAATCCCCCTCCCTTCTTGTATTACATTTATCACATTAAAATGACCTGTTATCAAGCTAATAGCCTGTTAACAGGATAAAACCTGACAAACTCAATCGGAAAACAAGATATGAACTAAACAGCTAAACAGTAGAGCAATTCCTTGCAATTCGGGTATAGGTATAATATATAGAGTAAGATTTTCGATAAGTTTACATTAGTTGTATTCGACAGCAAAGCGAAAAAACCTCCTGCTATAATAAAAAATCTTGAGTATTTCAAAACAAAAGGGACTCGTATGTTTTAACATACTTGTCCCTCCTACTTCTATCCTGTCTGTAAAAAGCGGTTTACTCCCTCATACCAAAGCACATTCCATTAAAAAGATTAGGCATAACAGCAGGAGACTAATCAGAGGTATAAAAAATTTTTTTTGTTTCAATTCACTACACCTCCCAGTTTGACTCTTATCGGGGGTCGTAGCCCACCACTGTCCAAATACCGGTTTCATCTTGCCGCACCAGTCGTTTAAGATATACTCTCTTAACCGGGCCATCAGCTACTTCTACCATTGATTCGATACCGTTATTGATCTTGAGTTTAAAAGACTCCTCTTTGATCCTCGGTTCACCGACAATCCCTTCTGGTGACACCATTAAATTTACAAAGGTGAGAGCTACCTGTTCGGGATCTAGTTGCCAAGGACTGCTGCCTCTGTCAACCTGCTGTTGATCAGCTTTTACAAGATCCATATCTACCGGAACCTTAACTTTTGCCTGATCTGCCAGCTTGATATCAGTTTTAGGAAGAGTCAAATCAACGGCAATCTGTCGTGCCAACTCCACCCGCTTAGGCCCTTCAACCTCTATTTCCAGTCCATTCTGCTGCCACCTTAGTTTTTCCGCCAATACCTCCAGCGGCCTTCCTGCAGCAGTACCGAGAGCTGCTTCAGGGGCAGGTTTAAAAACTCCTCTGGCAGCGGTTTCAACAACAATTGTTTCACCATAATCCAAGACAATCCGGTTAGCAAACGCCAGTATACGGAGTGGCGCTTCCTTTGGGACTAAGGGACTGATCTTACTGATGAGAGCAGCCTCCTCAATGGTTGCTGTCAGCTGCCCGGGATTATCTGCCACCAATTGATATCCTTCAGGCGGCTGGTAAGCAAAAATTGCAGCATCAATTTTTACATTAGGTTCAAAACTTACAAAGGTATATGTGGTCTGTAATGCGTTTTGCATAGGGGTTTGCAGTTGGATAGGCAGATTAGTTTCTTTGTCAACCCATAAATAATAGGGCTTACCCCCTGGAGGGGATATCTTTAATTTGATCGACTGACGGCCGGCAATAAACTCAGTGCCGGCGATCTGATGAGGATAATCTTTGGCTTGTTTTGCTTCATCCCGCAGATCAAAACTACTGCCAGTGGGGTCCGGCAGCAAGGGCAGTATGGCTACTTCCCGGCTTTGTGGGCGGATCTGCCATTTTCGCTCACCATTATTGACCGTCAAAGTACCATCATCCTGCTCAATTGCATATTTTTCTCCATGGGACCAAATCTCTAGCCTTCGCACTATCCATTCATCCCCTGCTGCATTTTGAGAGCGTATCTCCATAACACCGTGATAACTGTTTAGATTTGCCACAGCTTTCTCCATTGCGTAAACAACATCTTGGGTAAATATGTTAAAAAACACAAATAAACATAAACAAGCTGCCAGTGCAGCTACTGCTGGCAAAATCCATCTGCGGCGGGAAGCAGGAACCTTAACCCGCTCAGCTACTCTCCGAGACAGCCTCTGGGGATAAGCGGGATCAGGGAGCGCTGGCTCTCTGAGAGTTCGAACCAGGCGAGCTGCAGCCAAAGTTTTTTCCAATTCAGGTGAATCAGCAGGCCCGTAATGTTTTTCAGGTTCCTGTTCCGCATTTAAGGCATCCATATAATCAGATAGCCTTTTTACATGATCATCCATATCTATCCGTCCCTCCTGACCTAGCCATTGTTATACAAAATTTGAGCCAAAGCCTTTAAGGCGCGGTATTGGGCTGTGCGTACCGCCCCCTCTGTCTTTCCAACCAACCTGGCAGTCTCAGCTACTGAATAACCCTGGATGATGCGCAGTTCCAAAATTTTTCGCTGTTCTGCACTTAGTTTCGCTAACGCATTTTCTATCAGCAAGCGCTGGGTAATATTGTTCTGCTCATCAGTACTAACCAGTTGACTTGGATTTACTTTTTCAAAGTCGACTGCTATCCCCCTGCGTTTTTTCTGACGCCATCGATCTCGCAATATATTAAGTGCTACTGTTCTTAAAAACCCCGGCCATTTATCTAAACACAATTTCTCCTTCTTCCAATAGGACAGTGCTCTAACAAATGTTTCTTGGGTGATATCCTCAGCTTCTTCGCGATTTTGTACTTTATAATAGATATAACGATAAAGGGGTTCCCATGTTTTCAGGCAAACCTGTTCAATGGAGTGTAGATCACCTCCAGCAGCCTTTGTTACTTCATCATCTAGCAACTATCCACACCTTCTTTCACAGCCGGCCGGCTACTAATAATAACGATCAGCCTTGATTAATGTTACAACTTAATTATGCAGTATTCCAATCCTTGTTAAGACCCCTTTATTGCTGCCCCTTTTCCTTGTTAGTTGTGATACAGCCGAAGTATATTTTTCATTGTTGCTATGCCGAAGTTACTGGTGGATATTACCACTTGATTTAAAAAACCAGAGATGCCATAATTGTCAAAAAATAAACAATATTGTGCCGAATCCGTACTTTTGTCCTATGTACGGTACGGGGGAACCAAATCGATATGCAATCCTGCATATCAGGGGTGAATCATTTCCGAAGGGGAGACGGAAATGTAGGGCGATCCTTTCGACCGAACCCATCAGCTCACCTCGGAGGCAGGGAAAGGAGGAAGAGCATTGCGCAAATTTAGCCTGATCATTGTTGTTCTGCTGATCGGGATTCTTGCATTTGGGAACATGGGATATGCAGCAAGTTACACAGTTAAGCCAGGTGATACCCTCTACTTAATCGCCACAAGAAACGGCACATCAGTTGACACGATCATGTCCCTCAACAGCCTCAGTTCAACAATGATCTACCCCGGACAGGTGCTGATACTGCCTGAAAAAGGAACAAAACAGTATACTGTCCAACCAGGGGACACACTCTATCTGATCGCAAAATCCTTTGGGACATCAG
>LSQX01070184.1_pt1 | contig 17042 bp, 17 predicted proteins | sample 654561 | NCBI WGS metagenome assembly LSQX01 (sample SAMN04489861, study PRJNA283612) | anaerobic digester metagenome | isolation source: 4 biogas reactors fed with cattle manure at either 37C or 55C with and... | place: Denmark: Kongens Lyngby | collected 2014
TCGAGCCGTCGATCGTCGGTGAGCGTCACTACAACGTGGCTCAGCGCGTCATCGGTATCCTCCAGAAGAACAAGGAACTCCAGGACATCATCGCCATCCTCGGTATGGACGAGCTGTCCGAGGAGGACAAGATCACCGTCCAGCGTGCTCGTCGTCTCGAGCGCTTCCTGGGCCAGAACTTCTTCGTTGCCGAGAAGTTCACCGGTCTTCCGGGTTCCTACGTTCCGCTGGCCGACACCATCGATGCGTTCGACCGCATCTGCAACGGTGACTTCGACCACTACCCGGAGCAGGCCTTCAACGGTCTGGGTGGCCTGGACGACGTCGAGGCTGCATACAAGAAGATCACCGGTAAGTAGGAGGAGACGCACATGGCTGACATCACCGTTGAACTGGTTGCCGTGGAGCGCATGCTCTGGTCGGGTACGGCCAGCATCGTCACCGCGCAGACCACTGAGGGTGAGATCGGCGTGCTGTCGGGTCACGAGCCGATGCTCGGGCAGCTGCGCGAGAACGGCGTCGTGACCATCCGTCCGACCGACGGCGACAGGCTCGTCGCCGGCGTGCAGGGTGGCTTCCTCTCCGTCTCCCCGGAGAAGGTCACCATCCTCGCGGATTACGCGATCTGGGCCGACGAGGTTGACGCCTCGCAGGCCGAGTCCCAGCTGCAGGACGAGGACGAGTCCGTGCGCGCCCGCGCAGAGGCTTCGCTCAACGCCGTGCGCCGCAAGGCTGAGGGCTAAATCCGAGGCGCCGCCTCTACCTCTCTCAGACCGGCACCCGCCAGCTTCCTGCTGGCGGGTGCCGGTCTTTTCGCTTATCGACGCCCCCTCCGGGCGATAGCCGGTACGTAAGTCGTTCACGGAGGCCCGGATTCCGGGGAGCGTACCGGCGATCTCCCTCTTGACGTCCGGAAGTGACGTGCGTTACATTGATCGGGCATGCTCCACCGGGAACGACCCCGGAGGAGAAGTGGACCCCGGGTGGTCCGCCGGCTGGCGGGCCCCGGGGTCCACGCATTTCCGCGCCCGATACGGGGGCGGGTAACCTCACTTCGTAAATCCCCGGGCGGGGACTAGAATATTCCCTTAACCGTCACGAAAGGTGTGCGTCTGTGGAGTTTGTCTTCTGGGCCCTCGTATCGCTCATTGTGCTGGCCATTCTGCTGGCCATCTGGCGCTTCCTCACGCTGCGGTCCCGGGGACAGTCGATACTCCTGCGCCGTCTGCCGGCCTCAGGGGTCCACGGCTGGCGGCACGGCACCATCCGCTACAACGGCGACGACCTGGAGTACTTCAAGCTGCGCTCGATCTCCCCGATGGCGGACCAGGTGTTCAACCGCCAGCACCTCGATTTCCATGAGCCGCGGACGCTGACGGCCGAGGAGAAGAAGTTCATGGACGAGCACCTGTCGGTGGCCACGCTGTGTGACGACGGTACGCACTACGAGATCGCCCTGGACACGCACGGCCTCATGGCGCTGACGGCCTGGGTGGAGTCCGCGCCCGACATCCGCCACGAGCGCATCGACCACGTGGCGCTGCGTAACAGGATCACCCGGGGGAAGAACGGGAAGTGACTCCCGGCTAGGGTGGTCTGCATGCGTTTAGTCATCGCCCGTTGTTCCGTGGATTACGTCGGCCGCCTGGAGGCGCACCTGCCCATGGCGGACCGCCTGCTCATGATCAAGGCGGACGGCTCCGTGTCCGTCCACGCCGACGACCGGGCGTACAAGCCCCTCAACTGGATGACTCCGCCGTGCTCGCTCACCGAGACCTCCATCAAGGACATCGACGACGAGGACACCGGCGAGCAGCTGTGGATCGTCGAGAACCCCAAGGGGGAGCAGCTGCGCATCACCATCGAGCAGGTCCACCACGAGACGAACCACGAGCTCGGCACCGACCCGGGCCTGGTCAAGGACGGCGTCGAGGCGCACCTGCAGGAGCTGCTGGCCGAGCACATCGGCACCCTGGGTGAGGGCTACTCCCTCGTGCGTCGTGAGTATCCCACGGCCATCGGCCCGGTGGACCTGCTGGCCCGCGACGCCGACGGCGCCACCGTCGCCGTGGAGGTCAAGCGTCGGGGTGGGATCGACGGCGTCGAACAGCTCACCCGCTACCTCGATCTGCTCAACCGTGACGAGCTGCTGCGCCCGGTGAGGGGCGTGTTCGCCGCCCAGGAGATCAAGCCGCAGGCCCGGCTGCTCGCCGAGGACCGCGGCATCCGCTGCCTCACCCTCGACTACCAGGCGCTGCGGGGCATCGAGTCCGACGAACTCCGTCTGTTCTGATGCCGCGGCGTAATCAGCGGCGGGGTGGGCGTCGGGAAGCGAAAAAGCCCCGGGAGCTGCCCCGCGACGGCGCGGCCTTCTACGGCACCCAGGTCGTCGAGGGGCCGGGCTGGGCGCAGGGGGAGATGTACCTGTTCCGGCACATGGGCAGCTACGCCGCGACGAAGTTCTACGTGTGCCCCGCGTGCAACAACAACATCCCGCCGGGAGTGGCCCACATCGTCGCCTGGCCCCGGGACACCGGCCGGGGTGCCGACGACCGTCGACACTGGCACCGCCACTGCTGGGACAGGCGGTAGCCTGGTGGGCATGATCATCGCCTTTTCAGTGGCGCCCGTGGTCACCGAGACCCCGGACGCCGAAATGTCCGCCGCCGTCGCCCGGGCCGTCCGCATCGTCCGGGAATCCGGCCTGCCGAATGAGACCAACGCCATGTTCACCCTCGTCGAGGGGGAGTGGGACGAGGTCATGGACGTGGTCAAGCGCGCCACCCTCGCCGTCGCGGAGGTCTCCCCGCGCGTGTCCCTGGTGCTCAAGGCCGACATCCGCCCGGGCCACCAGGACCAGCTGCACCAGAAGGTGTCCTCGCTGGAGAAGCATCTGTAAGGAGTTATTGAGTGAACAACCAGCACCGTTACGTCTCCGGAGCCATCGACCTCGGGGAGGTCAAGGCCCGCGCCGAGGCCCGTGAGCAGGCCGCCGCGGCCGCCGCCCGCCCCGCCGGATCCGGGCCCGCCCCGTTCATCACCGTCACCCCGGAGAACTTCGAGGTCGAGATCGTCCGCCGGTCGACGCAGGTGCCGGTGGTGGTGCTCGTCGGCACCCCGCGCAGCCCCGAGTCCGAGCAGCTGCGCACCGACCTCGAGGCGCTGGCCACAGCCGCCGGCGGCACGTTCATCGTCGGTTACGCCGACGCCGACGCCACCCCGGCCGTCGCCCAGGCCTTCGGCGTGCAGATGCTGCCCACCGTCATCGCCCTCGGCGGCGGTCGCCCGCTCACCCAGTTCGAGGGTGGCCAGCCCCTCGACGCCCTGCGCTCCTGGGTCGACTCCCTCGTCGAGCAGGTCGGCCCCCAGCTCTCCGGCCTGGAGGAGGCACCTGCCGAGGAGGAGCCCGAGGACCCGCGCCTGGAGGCTGCGCTCGCCGCCCTCAACACCGGTGACTTTGACGCCGCCATCGCCGTCTACGACGAGATCCTCGCCGAGACCCCCGGGGACACCAACATCACCCAGGCGCGTGACACCGCCAGGCTGCTCAAGCGCCTCGACCCGGTCAACCAGACCGAAGACCCGATCGCGGCCGCCGACGCCGCCCCGGGGGACGTCGAGAAGCAGTTCCGCGCCGCCGACGCCGAGATCGTCGCCGGTGCCCCCGAGCGTGCCTTCGACCGCCTCATCGGCCTCATGACAGCGCAGCCGGGGGAGAAGGCCCGCGTGCGCGATCGCCTCGTCGAACTCTTCGCGCTGTTCGACGCCGCCGATCCCCGCGTCACCGCCGCCCGCACGAAGATGGCGTCGGCCCTGTTCTAAGGGCCGTTTCGGGCAACCCCGGTATCCCTACCCCGGGAGGGTGGCGATACCGGGGTTCGGCGACCCCGGAAGCACGGGACCCGGGGTGGGGATACCGGGGTGGCGATACCGGGGTAGGGATACGGGGCCCCGGCGCAGATACGCGAACAACCGCCCCCTCGCCGGGAAACGGCGAGGGGGCGGGCGTCGATAAGCGTCTTACCAGCCGCCGCGGTGGCGGTACCACTGCACGGAGTTGGCGGGGATGTGCAGGGTCAGGGAGTGCTCCTGACCGTCCCAGCCCTCGTCCGCGGTGGAGACGACCTGCTCGAGGTCGTTGCCGGCGCCCTCGTACTTGGCGTCGTCGGTGTTGAGCACGAGCTCCCAGTCACCGGCGCGCGGGATACCCAGCTTGTAGGCGGGCTGCGAGGTGCCGGAGAGGTTGATCACCGACAGCAGGGCGGAGCCGTCGTTGCCCCAGCGCACGTAGGCGAGGAGGTTGTTGGCGGCGTCGTCGCCCTTGATCCACTGGAAACCACGGGAGTCGTGGTCCTGGGAGTACAGGGCCGGGCTGGAGCGGTACACCCAGTGGATGTCCTTGACCAGATCCTTGATGCCCTGGTGGTACTCGTGGCCCCAGCCCTCGAGGTTGGACCAGTCGATGGAGTAGGCCTCGTCCCACTCGCCGGTCTGGCCGAACTCCTGGCCCATGAACAGCAGGTTCTTGCCCGGGTGGGAGAACATGTAGCCGTAGAGGGCGCGCAGGCCGGCGGCCTTGTTCCAGTCGTCGCCCGGCATGCGGCCCCACAGGGAACCCTTGCCGTGGACGACCTCGTCGTGGGAGAAGGGGAGGACGTACTTCTCGGAGTAGGCGTAGATCATCGAGAAGGTGATGTCGTTGTGGTGGTACTTGCGGTGAACCGGGTCGAGCTTGAAGTACTCGAGGGTGTCGTTCATCCAGCCCATGTTCCACTTGAGGGAGAAGCCCAGGCCGCCGTGCTCGGTGGGGGCGGTGACACCCGGCCAGGAGGTGGACTCCTCGGCGATGGTGAGCACGCCCGGGTGCGCGCGGTGGACGGTGGCGTTCATCTCCTGGAGGAACTGCACCGCCTCGAGGTTCTCGCGGCCACCGAACTGGTTGGGCTCCCACTCGCCGTCCTCGCGGGAGTAGTCGAGGTAGAGCATGGAGGCGACGGCGTCGACGCGCAGGCCGTCGATGTGGAACTCCTCGATCCAGTAGAGGGCGTTGGCGACGAGGAAGTTACGGACCTCACGGCGACCGAAGTCGAAGACGTAGGTGCCCCAGTCCTTCTGCTCACCGCGGCGCCAGTCCGGGTGCTCGTAGAGGGCCGGGCCGTCGAACCGGGCCAGGGCCCAGTCGTCCTTGGGGAAGTGCGCCGGCACCCAGTCGACGATGACGCCGATGCCCCGGTTGTGGAACGCCTCGATGAGGGCACGCAGCTCGTCCGGGTCGCCCCAGCGGGCGGTCGGGGCGTAGTAGCCGGACACCTGGTAACCCCAGGAGCCGCCGAAGGGGTGCTCGGCGACGGGCATGAGCTCGACGTGGGTGAAACCCTGCTCGGCGACGTAGTCGACCAGTTCGGTGGTGAGCTCCTTGTAGCCCTTGCCCACCATCCAGGAACCCAGGTGCACCTCGTAGATGGACATCGGGCCGTTGATGATGTCGGCCTCGGAGCGCTGGCGGATCCAGTCACCGTCGGTCCAGTCGTAGCGGGAGTCGACGACGACGGAGGTGGTCTCCGGCGGGGCCAGGGTGCCCTTGGCCAGCGGGTCGGCCTTGTCGCGGCGGTGACCCTCCTTGGTCTGGATGGCGAACTTGTAGGTGTCGCCCGCGCCGATCTCCGGGATGAAAAGCTCCCACACGCCGGAGGAACCGAGGGAACGCATCGGGTACTGGTTGCTGTTCCAGGCGCAGAAGTCACCGACGACGGCGACACCGATGGCGTTGGGGGCCCACACGGCGAAGGAGGTGCCCTTCACGGTGCCCAGGGCAGTCTCGTAGGAGCGGACGTTGGCGCCGAGGACATCCCACAGGCGCTCGTGGCGGCCCTCGGAGATGAGGTGCAGATCCAGGCTGCCCAGGGTGGGCAGGAAGGCGTAGGGGTCGGCCATGACGACCGGCTCCGCGTCCGGCCAGGTGATGCGCAGACGGTAGTCCGGGGTGTAGATGTCCGGCAGGCCCAGGACCCAGATGTCGTCACCGATCGGGGTGGCCTCACGGGCCTCGTTGTGGATGAGGACGTCCACGCGGACCGCTCCGAGCTGGCGGGTGCGGATGACGGAACCGCCCTCGACGGCGTGCCATCCGTAGAAGTCGTGGGGCGCGTGGTGGCTGCAGTTACGCAGGCGCTCCAGGTCCGCGTCCGGGATGAGCAGTTTCTGGTCGAGCCCATAGGCGTCGTGCATGGCTGTACCTCACAGGTGGAAGGTTGATCGGTTTATCGGGGTGGTGTTGCACCGCCCGGTCACACTCCTGACGCTACAGGAGTGAACCGGGCGGCAGAGGGCGGTCAGGCGCGGTAATCGGTGACATTCCGCCAGGCGAGCGGCTCACGCTGATCAGCGGCGACCGTCGGCAGGACGAGAATGTGGGCGACGTCGACCTCGGGGGTGAGCTGGACGTAGTTGTGCTCACCCCAGGTCCAGGTGGCGCCGGTGACGGCGTCGTGGACCGGGAAGGTCGCACCCGGGTGCTGGCCGAGGGCCGCGAGGTCGAGGTGCACGGTGCCGGCCTGGGTGTGGTAGGTGTCCAGGTTGACCACCACGAGGACGACGTTGCCGGTGACCGGGTCGACCTTGGAGTAGGCCAGGATCTGGTCGTTGTCGACGTCGTGGAAGTGCAGGTTGCGCAGCTGCTGCAGGGCCGGGTTCTCGCGGCGGATGTGATTGAGCAGCGTGAGGTACGGCTCGAGGGAGTCACCGGAGGCCAGGGCACCCTCGAAGTCGCGGGGGCGCAGCTCGTACTTCTCGGAGTCGAGGTACTCCTCGGAGCCCTGGGCGACCGGCTCGTGCTCGTAGAGCTCGTAGCCGGAGTACACGCCCCACAGCGGGGACATGGTGGCCGCGAGGGTGGCGCGGACGGCGAACATGGCGCGGCCGCCGACCTGCAGGGACTCGTGGAGGATGTCCGGGGTGTTGACGAACAGGTTGGGGCGCGAGTAGTCGGCCGCGTCGCGGATCTCGGAGGCGAACTGGGTCAGTTCCTCCTTCGAGGTCTTCCACGTGAAGTAGGTGTAGGACTGGGAGAAGCCGAGCTTGGCCAGGCCGTAGAGGCGCGGGGCACGGGTGAAGGCCTCGGCGAGGAAGATGACGTCCGGGTCGGTCTCGTGGACCTTGTTGATCAGCCACTCCCAGAAGTTGGCCGGCTTGGTGTGCGGGTTGTCCACGCGGAAGGTGCGCACGCCCAGGTCGACCCAGTGCATGACGACGCGGTAGATCTCGTCGTACACCGCGGTCGGGTTGTTGTCGAAGTTGATCGGGTAGATGTCCTGGTACTTCTTCGGCGGGTTCTCGGCGTAGGCGATGGTGCCGTCGGCGAGGACGGTGAAGAAGTCACGGTGGTCGGTGGCCCACGGGTGATCGGGGGCGGCCTGCAGGGCGAGGTCGAGGGCGATCTCCAGGCCCAGCTCCTCGGCGCGGGCGATGAGGGCGGAGAAGTCCTCCTCGGTGCCCAGCTCCGGGTGGACGGCGTCGTGGCCGCCCTCCTTGGCACCGATGGCCCACGGGGAACCCACGTCGTGCGGCTCCGGGGTGAGGGTGTTGTTGCGGCCCTTGCGGTTGATCTCACCGATGGGGTGGATCGGGGGGAAGTAGACGGTGTCGAAGCCCATCTTCGCCACGCGCTCGAGGGCGGCGGCGGTGGTCTCGAACGTGCCGTGGACCGGGTTGCCGTGCTCGTCCCAGCCGCCGGTGGAGCGGGGGAACAGCTCGTACCAGGAGCTGACGAGGGCGCCGCGGCGCTCGACGAGGACCTCGCAGACCGGGCCGTGGGTGAGCAGCTCGCGCAGCGGGTGGCGGTGGAGGACGGCGGTGACGACCTCGGACAGGCCGATCTCGACGCGGCGACCCACGCTGAGGTCCTCGTTGCGCAGGGCCGAGGCGGCGTCGACCAGCACGCCGGACACGGAGTCCGGGGCGGCCTCGGCGGCCTTGTCGAACAGGTCGGCGCCGTGGGCGAGGTCGTTGGCCAGCTCGGCGGCGGACTGGCCGGCATCCATCTTCTTGGTCACGGCGTTGCGCCAGGTGGCGAACACGTCGGACCAGGCGTCGACGCGGAAGGTCCACAGGCCGGGGGCGTCCGGGACGAATACACCGTGGACACGGTCCTGGTTGTCCGGGTCCGTGGTCATGTGGATGGCGACGGTCTCGCCCTCGGGCGGGGTGACGTTGAGCGTCGCCGCGATGGCGTCGTGCCCTTCCCTCCATGCCAGTGCGGTGACGGGGATGACCTCTCCGACAACGGCCTTGGCGGGGTACAGGCGCCCGGTGATCTGGGGGCGGACGTCATCGATTCCGAGTCGACCGGTCATGTGTTTCACCTTCCACATTTCAGGGGTGGGAATTACCCCAACGAGCCTAGTCCAGCTGTGTCAGTTCCACAGGGGACGCACAAAATCGGCCACAATGGGGGATGTGACTGACTTCAATGCCCAGACCGCCGATTCCGCCGAGACGTCCGGGGACCTGCTGGTTGATTTCCGCGACGTGACCTTCAAGCGTGGGGGACGCAATCTCGTCGGCCCCGTCACCTGGCAGGTGGAGCTGGATGAGCGGTGGGTGATCATCGGCCCCAACGGCGCCGGCAAGACCACCCTCATCCGGATGGCCGCCGCCGAGGAGTTCCCCAGCTCGGGCCGTGCCTTCGTCATGGGGGAGCAGCTGGGCCGCACGGACATGCGCGATCTGCGCGCCTCGATCGGTGTGTCCTCCTCGGCGCTGGGCAACCGGATCCCGCCGGACGAGAAGGTGGGGGATCTCGTGGTGTCGGCCGGTTACGCGGTGCTGGGCCGCTGGCGGGAGGAGTACGAGGAGATCGACTTCGAGCAGGCCAACGAGATCCTCGACCAGGTCGGCGCGTACCACCTGCAGGACCGCACGTGGGGCACACTGTCGGAGGGTGAGCGCAAGCGCGTCCTCGTCGCCCGCGCGCTCATGACCAACCCGGAACTGCTCATCCTCGACGAGCCGGGCGCGGGCATGGATCTCGGCGGCCGGGAGGATCTCGTCGGGTACCTCGGTGATCTGGCGATGGATCCGGACGCCCCGGCGATCGTCATGATCACCCACCACGTCGAGGAGATCCCCTTCGGTTTCACCCACGCGATGCTTCTCGACGAGGGCGAGGTCGTCGCCCAGGGCCTCATCAACACCGTCCTGACCAGCGAGAACCTGTCGAAGGCCTTCCATCAGCCGATTGAGGTCTCCCGCATCGGCGAGCGCTACTTCGCGCGCCGCACGCGGCGTCGTCAGAGGCGCCGTTCCTGACACGCGCCTAGACTGTCGGTACACCCGCCCCCACCGTCGAGAAGGAGGTGCACAGCTGTGCCCCAGCGCAAGGCGCCCACCGGCTACGACCAGGCCCGGCTGTCCACCACCATCATCCTCGTCCGCGACTCGGACCAGGGCCTGCAGGTGTGGGCGCAGGAGCGGGTGTCGACGATGCGCAACTACCCGGGCATGACCGTCTTCCCGGGCGGCGGCGTCGACCACCGTGATTTCCCCGCGGGCACGTGGGATACTTCGGACCTGTGGACGGGGCAGCCCGTGGAGGAGCTCGCGGCGCGCCTGGGCCTGAGCCCCGAGCAGACCCACGCCGTCGTCTTCGCCGGGGTGCGTGAGCTCTTCGAGGAGACGGGCACGTTGCTGGCGGTCCACGGGGACGGCACCCCCATCACCGACGTCACCCCGTACCACCAGGACCGCGTCGACCTCATCTCGCACCGGATCTCGCTGACGGACATGCTCACCCGCCGTGACCTGCGAGTGTGCTCGGACCTGGCGCGCCCGTGGGCCCGCTGGGTCGGTGGCTGGAAGGACCTGCACTGGTTCGACACCGTCTCCTTCGTCGCCGTCGCGCCGCGCGGTCAGTCCCCGGACGGTGACACCTCGGAGGCCGATGACGCGGGCTGGTTCCCGCCCCAGCTGCTTCTCGACGGCTGGCGGCACGGACTCGTCCGCCTGGCCATCCCCACGTGGGCGCAGCTGAGCTTCCTCGCCCAGTTCCCCACCGCCGCCGAGGCGCTCGCCGGGGCGGATGCGGCCGACCTCACCCCGGTCGTCGGCGACCCGGTCGATGATCCGCGCTACGCCGAGTACTTCACCACCGCCTGGGTCGACCGGATCCGCCCGAACTTCTGATGGCCTACACCCTCGACGAGGTCGCCTTCCTCGCGACCCACACCGACGACATCGCCGCCGCCACCGCCGGCCTGGCGTTCACCCGTTCCTCCCTGCTTGACGACGTCGCCGTGCTCCGCGCCCGCTTCGGCGAGCACGGCCGGGCCGTCGCCGAGCTGGCCCAGGCCCGCCGCTCGGCCACCGCGCACGGCAAGTTCCCCGCCGACTGGCTCACCGACCTCGACGCCGCCCAGCAGGCGACGCCGCAGGTGGTGGCGGCGCAGCGCGCCGCCCGCCTGCGGCGCGTGCTGGGCGCGGACGCGCTCATCCATGATGTGACGTGCTCGGTGGGGACGGAGGGGGCGTCGATAAGCGGGCGCTACCTGGGCAGCGACCTGGACCCGGTCCGGCTGGCGATGGCCCGGCACAACCTGGGGGCCGACGCGTGGCTCGTGCGGGCGGACGCGACCGTGCCGGCGAGCAGGGGAGCGGATGCCATCGTGGCGGACCCCGCGCGGCGGGCCGGGGGACGCCGCATCACGCATCCCGACCAACTGCTGCCGCCGCTGCCGGACCTGCTCGCCGCGTGGCCGGGCCAGGAACTGGCCGTCAAGTGCGCGCCGGGGCTGGACTTCTCCGACTGGGACGGGCTGGTGAGTCTTGTGTCGGTGGACGGCGGCGTCAAGGAGGCGTGCCTGTACACCCCGGGTCTGGCGGACGGTGAGCGGCGCGAGGCGATCGTCATCTCCGGCGGGGAGGTCGACCGGCTCACGGACGCCCTGCCCGATGACGTCGGCGCGGGCGAACCCGGGCGCTACCTCATCGACCCGGACGGGGCGGTCGTGCGCGCCGGGCTCGTGCGGCACTACGCCGCGCGGGAGGGGCTGTGGATGCTCGACGAGCGCATCGCCTACCTCACCGGCGACGATATTCCGGCCGGGCGCAGCGGATTCCCCGTCGAGCAGATCGTGCCGCTGAAGAAGCTCAAGGCGGCGCTGGGGGCGGACGTGGGTTCGCTGGAGATCCTCGTGCGCGGCGTCGACGTCGACCCGGACGTGCTGCGGAAGAAGCTGAAGCTCCGGGGTTCGCGCCCGGCGGCGGTGGTGTGCACGCGGATCGGCACCCAGGGTGTGGCGATCGTGTGCGGGCCGCGGGAGCACCGGCCGGCCCGAAACTAAGGGTTGCCTTGGTTGCGCGGGCGGGGCCTAGCGTAGACTCTCTGCAGACTTCCCCCACCCCCAAGAAAGGTGACTGCCGATGCCCGCGATCGTGGTACTCGTCAAGCATGTTCCGGACACCTGGTCCCGGAAGGCCCTCGAGGGCGACCACACCCTGGACCGTGTCAACGTCGACTCCGTCATCGACGAGATCAACGAGTTCGCCATGGAACAGGCCCTCCAGCTGCGGGACGACAACCCGGACGCCGGCTACCGCGTCATCGCGCTGACCATGGGCCCGGCGGGCGCCGACGAGACCCTGCGCAAGGCCCTGGCCATGGGCGCCGACGACGCCGTCCACCTCCTCGACGACGCCCTCGCCGGCTCCGACCTGCTGGGCACCACCTGGGCGCTGACCAACGCGCTCAACACCATCGCCGCCACCGACGACGTCGCCCTCATCGTCGCGGGCAACGCCTCCTCCGACGGCGCCATGGGCGCGCTGCCCGGCATCCTCGCCGAGTACCGCCAGGTCCCGGCCCTCACCGGCGTGCGCTCCGTGGCGCTCGACGGGCAGACCGTCACCGCCGTGCGCGAGACCTCCGCCGGCCGCTACGAGCTCTCCGCCCAGCTCCCGGCGATCATCTCCGTCACCGACAAGGCACCGAAGCCGCGCTTCCCCAACTTCAAGGGGCTCATGGCCGCGAAGAAGCACGAGATCACCGTGCTCGACATCGCCGCCATCGGCGTTGACGCCGCTCAGGTTGGCCTCGCGCATTCCGCCACCGCGGTCACCGCCGCCACCCAGCGTCCCGAGCGCACCGCGGGTGACGTCATCGGCGGCGCCGACGGCGAGGCCGCGGCCGCCCGGGTCGCCGCCTTCCTGGCCGACGAGAAGTTCCTCTGACCCCCTCGACCCGTATTAGGAGCATGAGCATGTCCACTGTCTACGTCCTGGTCGAGCACGATGGTTCCCAGGTTGCCCCCGTCACCGCCGAGCTGATCACCGCCGCCCGCCCGCTGGGTGAGGTCACGGCCGTCGTCGTCGGTGCCCCCGGCGTCACCGAGTCCCTCGCCCCGGCCCTGGCCGCCGCCGGCGCCGACGCCATCGTCGCCGCCGAGGCCGCCGACGCCGCCGAGCGTCTCCTCCTCCCGCAGGTCGACGCCCTGCACACCCTCGCCGCCACCACCCCGGGCCCCATCGTCGTGGTCGCGGACCCGGCCGGCAACGAGATCGCCGGTCGCCTCGCCGCGCGCCTGGCCTCCGGCGTGCTGTGCGACGTCGTCGGCATCAACGCCGACCGCACCGCCGCCCAGTCCGTCTTCGGCGACCAGATCCAGGTGTCCGCAGCCGTCGGCGGCGCCTGCCCGATCTACACCGTGCGCCCCGGCACCGTCGAGGCCGCCCCCGTCGCCGGGGCCGGCACCGTCACCGCCCTGGCCCTGCCGGGTGCCACCGCCAAGGACGTCACCGTCACCGGGTTCACCCCGGCCGTGCGCGGTGACCGCCCGGAGCTGCCCGCCGCCAAGGTCGTCGTCGCCGCCGGTCGCGGCATCGGCTCGAAGGAGGGCATGGCCCTGGCCGAGGAGCTGGCCGACGCCCTCGGCGGCGCCGTCGGCGTCACCCGCGACATCGTCGACCTCGAGTACTACGACGGCGCGTACCAGATCGGCCAGACCGGCGTCACCGTCTCCCCGGACCTCTACATCGGCCTCGGTGTCTCCGGCGCGATCCAGCACACCTCCGGCATGCAGACCGCGAAGAAGATCGTCGTGATCAACAACGACGAGGACGCCCCGCTCTTCCAGATCGCCGACCTCGGCGTCGTCGGTGACCTCTTCGAGGTGGTCCCGGCGCTCATCTCCGAGATCAGGGCGCGTCAGTAGGTGCGTCACTTCCTCGATCACGCGGCCACCTCGCCCATGCGGCAGGTGGCCGTTGACGCGTGGGTGGAGCACTCCGGCATGCTCAACCCGGGCGGCCAGTACGCCGCCGGGCGGGCGGCCCGCCGGGTGCTCGACGACGCGCGCGAGCTCATCGCCTCGCTTCTCGACGCCGATCCCGTCGAGGTCATCTTCACCGGTTCCGGTACGGAGGCCGACAACCTCGCGGTGACGGGCCTCTACCGGGCGTCGGACGCCACCCGCGTGGTGGCCTCGCCGCTGGAGCACTCGGCGGTGCTCAAGTCGGTGCAGGCGCTCGGCGCCGACGTGGAGTGGCTGCCCGTCGCCGACGGCCGGGTCAGTGACCTCACGGCCCTCGAATCCCCGGCCGCCCTGGCCACGTGCATGTGGGCGAACAACGAGACCGGCGCCATCCAGCCGGTGGCGGAGATCGTCGAGCGGGCCGCCGCCGCGGGCACGCCCGTGCACGTCGACGCCGTCCAGGTCGTCGGTCACCTGCCCGTGTCCTTCCGGGAGCTGGGGGCCACGACCCTGGCGGCCAGCGCCCACAAGTTCGGTGGTCCGCGCAGCGGCGGCCTGCTGCTGGCCCGCCGTTCCCCGGCCCCGACGCCGATCCTCTTCGGCGGCGGGCAGGAGCGGGCGATCCGCCCGGGCACCCTCGATGTGGCGACGGCGGCGGCGACGGCCGCGGCCCTCGAGGAGGCGGTGGGGGAGATGGCCGCCGAGGAGGCGCGCCTCACCGCACTGCGCGACCGACTGCGCGCCGGGATCCTGTCCCGGGTGGAGGACGTGGTGGTCCACACCACCGAACCCGCGCTGCCGGGGCACCTGCACCTGTCCTTCCCCGGGGCGGAGAGCGACAGCCTCATCATGCTTCTCGACGCCGCCGGCATCGAGGCCGCCACCGGCTCCACCTGCGCCGCCGGTGTCAACCGGGTGAGCCACATCCTCGAGGCGATGGGCGTCCCCGAGCGGGTGGCGCGGGGCGCGGTGCGGTTCACCGTGGGGCGGACGTCGACCGAGGAGGACGTCGACGCGGTGCTCGCGGTGATCGCGGACACGGTGGAACGGGCCCGTCTGGCGGGGATGGCCGGCTGATGCGGGTGTGGCTCGTGTGATTTGAGTGAAAGAAGTGACGGCTGAGGTTTCTTAAGTTATCTTGAGAACCATGCGTGTTCTCACCCGCCTCAGCTCCGTCATCGCCTCCACCGCACTGGCCCTCACCCTGGCCGCGGTCCCCGCCACCGCGTTCTCGTCGATCGCCCCCCTCGGGAGTCGACGTCTCCGGCCACCAGCGGGGCAACGGCTCCATCCGCTGGCAGGAGGTGGCCGCCGACGGGCAGAAGTTCGCCTTCGTCAAGACCACCGAGGGCGAGACCTGGGTGAACGAGCACTACCTCGAGGACATCCACGCCGCCCATCGAGCTGGACTGCTCGTGGGCACCTACCACTACGCCCGCCCCGCCGGTGACGCCCGCCAGCAGGCCGCCCACTACGCCGCCACCCTGGCCACCGTCCCGCAGCACTCCCTGCCGCCGGTCCTCGACATCGAGGTCGCCGAGGGCCTCGATCCGGAGCAGCTGCAGAACTGGGTCCGCGACTTCCTCCACGAGACGCAGCGCCTCACCGGCCGCACCCCGATGGTGTACACCTACCGCTACTTCTGGCGCGAGCACCTCAACGACACCCACGAGTTCGCCAACTACCCCCTGTGGCTCGCCGCCTACCAGAACCACGCCCCGGAGCCCGTCGGCGGCTGGAACCACCTCACCTTCTGGCAGCGTTCGGAGACCGGGCGCGTGCCGGGTATCGACGCCCCCGTCGACCTCAACCTCTTCAACGGCACCGAGTTCCAGCTCGGCGACTTCGTCGCCGGCAACCACGTCAACCTCGGGGCAGCATTCCAGGAGATGACCACCCCGGACAACGGGGTCCTGGAGACCCTCGGCGGCGACAACGCGGCCCTCGCCGGACTCATCCTCGCCGCCCAGACCGGCATCCTCCCGGAGGGCGCCCTCGAGGCCGCCGCCCCGCAGCTGGGCATCGAGCCCGTGCTCATCGACGACATCAGCCGCCGCGTCGGGGAGCTCATCGCCACCGGTGATCTGCCCGTCGAGGATCTCCAGGTGATGGTGGACAACCCCGACTACAGCATCGGCGATCTGCTCATCCTCCTGGCGAACGCCGGCTGATCACGTCAGCGGCACCATCGTGCCGCGTGTCCAGGGTGCGGGGCACGGTGCCGTCGAAAAGCGCGCGGGCCCAGCGCTCGTCCTTGTAGTGGGCGGGGACGGCACCACCGAGCAGCACCCGGGCCAGCTGGGCGGCCTCCGGGGAACCCTCGGCCGGAAGCTCGGCGTCGGAGCCGATGAGGATCATGTTGCCGTAGCGGCGGCCCTTGAGCATCGGCGGATCGGCGATGACGGCGACATGGTCGAAGACCTCCGCCATGCCCGCCAGCTCCGTTTTCGAGCCGAGGAGGCTGGAGTAGTCGCCGCAGTTGGACACGTACAGCCCGCCCGGGGTGAGCGCGGAGTGGACGGCGCGGAAGAAGTCCGGTGTCGTCAGGTCGAGGGGGGTGCGGTTGCCGGCGAAGACGTCCCGGATGATCACCTCACGGCTGCCCGGGTAGAAACCGCGGGTGACCTCCCCGGCCTCCCCGACGCGGATCTTCACGGTCGGGGCGCGGGGGATGTCGAACCACTCGCGGACGTGGTCGGCCAGCTTCGCGTCGAGTTCGACGACGGTGTGCCGGGACTGCGGCCACAGGTGGGCGAAGTAGCGGGCGAGCGAACAGGCCGCGCCCCCGAGGTGCGTCACGCGGAGGGCGGTGGGGTCGAAGCAGGCGTCGGTCTGCTGTTCCACGATCGCGGCGATCCAGCGCATGTACTCGAACTCGAGGACGTCCGGGCGCCCGATCTGCACGTGCGAGCTGGGGACCCCGTTGATCATGAGCGTCCACGCGTCCGGGTGGAAGGTGTCCGGGACGAGTTCGGCGGTACCGGTGGAGATCTCGTAGGTGCCGGCCGCCGCCCCGGTGGTCGGGGTGTCGGCGGGGCGGGTGCGGTTCCTGCGGGATCGGGCCATGAGTGGTCATCGTAGCCTGTCGGTGTCGGGAAACGTCAGACGGTGTCGCCGGGGCGGCAGGGGAGCGACCTGGGGATATCTTCCGCGCACCCGCCCGGGCGTCTGACGTTTCCGGAATAACGGCCCCGGCTACTACGCTGCACACCTGAGAGAGGGAGGAAGCATGCGCGTACTGGCAGCGATGAGCGGCGGCGTCGATTCGGCGGTCGCCGCAGCGAGGATGGTGGAGGCGGGCCACGACGTCGTCGGCGTGCACCTGGCGTTGTCCCGCGACCCGCAGGCGGTGCGCGAGTCTTCCCGCGGCTGCTGCTCGCTGGAGGATTCCGCCGACGCGCGCCGGGTGTGCGACAAGCTGGGCATCCCCTTCTACGTGTGGGACTTCTCGGACCGCTTCCAGGCGGACGTCATCGATGACTTCGTCGACTCCTACGCCCGCGGCGAGACCCCCAACCCCTGCCTGCGCTGCAACGAGAAGATCAAGTTCGCCGCGCTGCTCGACCGCGCGGTGGCGCTCGGTTTCGACGCCGTCGCCACCGGCCACTACGCGCTCATCGACGACGCCGGGCACCTGCGCCGCAGCGTCGACCCCGCGAAGGACCAGTCGTACGTCCTCGGCGTGCTCACCCGCGCGGAGCTGGACCGCTGCCTGTTCCCGGTGGGCAACACGGAGAAGCCGCAGATCCGCGAGGAGGCCGCCCGCCACGGGTTCTCGGTGGCGAAAAAGCCGGACTCCTA
>LSQX01301133.1_pt2 | contig 17042 bp, 12 predicted proteins | sample 654561 | NCBI WGS metagenome assembly LSQX01 (sample SAMN04489861, study PRJNA283612) | anaerobic digester metagenome | isolation source: 4 biogas reactors fed with cattle manure at either 37C or 55C with and... | place: Denmark: Kongens Lyngby | collected 2014
GCTGAAAGAAAATATATTGAAGAAGGCGGCGGAATGAATGTAATGTTCAAGATTGACGGTACAGTAGTGACTCCAATGCTGAATGACTCCATTCTTCCAGGTATCACAAGAAAATCAATTCTTACAATACTCGATTCGTGGAACTTCCCCGTTGAAGAGCGTCTTATTAGCGTAGACGAAGTGAGAGAAGCCGCTAAAAACGGTAAGTTGGAGGAGTGCTGGTGTTGCGGAACTGCGGCAGTCGTATCTCCAATTGGAGAGCTTTCATTTGGCGATGAAAATTTCATCATCAACGATAACAAAACTGGCGAACTTACAATGAAGCTTTATGATGCTCTCACTGATATTCAGTGGGGTAAAGCACCAGATAACTTTGGCTGGATCGTCCCTCTAAAATAAAAGAGTCTCTGGGTTTCAGACTGAAGAAATCTCAGTTCTTATTGCAACGATTTATGTTTTTGAAGCAAATATTGTTACTTCAACCGTATTAAAATCAAAACAGGGCTTCCCTAATTAGGGAAGCCCTGTTTAATGTAATTTTGAAATTATTGGACGAATAAGACTGCTTTCTCTTTAAATATTTTATTAGTTTATTCTATGGCAAGTAAAACTATTTCCTGAGGTCTTAATATCCCTCAGGTATTCTTTTTTTCATTTCTTTTGCCTCTGTGTTATAAAGCATGAGTTTTATTTTTGCATCCTCAATCTGTCTACGCACTCGTGCAGGAGCAGTTCCTCCGAAGGTGTTGCGGCGCTCCATAGATTTTCTAGGGGATAAGAGTGGAAGTAAATCTTCCTTTACTTCCGGTATTTTCGACTGCCATTCATCAAGAGTTAAAGAGGTGAGTGGTTTTTTGTTTTCTAAGCAGTAACGAACGATATGTCCTACTTTTTCATGTGCATTTCTGAAAGGAACACCCTGAAGAACGAGATACTCGGCGACATCTGTTGCAAGGATTAATCCATCTTCGAACCCGCGGGCTGCTGCTTCTTGATCAACTTCAACTTCTTTTATAAGATCGGGTAGAACGGAAAAGATGCCTTTCAGACAGTCTATTGTGCTGAATAGTGAACGTTTATCGTCTTGTAAGTCTCGGTTGTATGTAAGAGGCATGCCCTTCATCATTGTTAGCAGATCAACAAGAGCGCCATTTAGCTGTCCGGATTTGCCGCGCAGTATTTCAAGTACATCTGGATTTTTCTTCTGAGGCATTATGCTTGATCCAGTGCAAAAAGCGTCAGGGAGCTTGATCCAATTAAATTCAGTAGTGAAATAAATTATTAAGTCTTCTGACAAGCGACTTACGTGACTGCCAAAAACTGCTGCAAAATAGAGTACGTCCATAAAATGGTCACGATGTGCAACGGTGTCCATGCTGTTTGCCGTCATTTTTGCAAAGCCTAGATCATCACAGGTGAATTCTCTGTCTATGGGCAAGGTTGAGCCGGCGAGTGCTCCGCAACCCAACGGACATTCATCAACATTTTCATAGGCATCCAGAAGACGTTTCGTATCACGAAGGAAAGCTTGAGTGTGTGCCATCCAAAAATGTCCCATTGAAACAGGCTGTGCTTGTTGAAGATGTGTGTAGCCCGGTACTACGATGTCTACGTGTTCTTCCGCTTTTGTAAGCAGAACAGAAATTAGCTCATGCAGACCATTCCAAACATCTATTAATTCTTTGCGGAGATATAACCGTACAGTTGTATTTACCTGATCATTGCGACTTCGTCCCATGTGTAGCTTTGCTCCGGTTGCGCCGCATTTCTCGATAAGGCGGAATTCGATATTCATGTGCACATCTTCAAGTGATACTTTTGGAACAAATTCACCATTCTTAATTTCCTCTGCTATTTCAAGAAGATTATCTTCTATAGTTTTAGCTTCTTTCTCAGTGAGAAGGTTTTGATGTCCCAACATGCGGACATGCCCAATGCTTCCGCGTATGTCTGCCAAAGCCATTCGCCAATCTAAATCTAAAGACTGAGTAAAATTAACGACTGATTCGTTTGTGTCTTGGGAAAAACGGCCTTTCCACATAGTAATTACCTACCTTTAGTTTATATAAATTTTCACGATAACAATAGCACAAGGAATGTAAAACAAAAAGTGATTTTTTAATTTGAGTTTACAAGTTTGCTTATGTATTTTTCACACTCAAATATGGTTTTTTAAATCGTTATATCTTTGATTATAGTTTAATGTTTTCGCACGATGATTCCAAGTGCTTTTGTTCGAGTTAGGCTTCTTCTTTAACTATGTCGATAACTGCGATTTCTGGAGGAGCCATAAAGCGGAAGGGAGGTCCTACAAAGCCCGCACCGTTGTTTACATAAAGAAGACCGCCGCATTTTAATTTTTTGCAGCCTCTGTTGCATCCGACTATTATATGTCTTGATGAAAATAGTGGAAAAAGCTGTCCTCCGTGTGTGTGTCCTGATAACTGAAGATCAAAATGTCCTTCTGTACCAAGTTCAATGATGGGTCTATGCCGCAGCAGAAGAAGAAATTTCTCTTTTTGCACACGTTCAAGAGAAAGTATTAATGATTCTGATCGACTTAAACCCCATTTAGATTTTAGTAGATGGTCTATGTCATTGACCCCAGCTATGATTATTCCGCCGACTTCAATGGATTCTGTTTTCAGGACTTTCATACCGGCAGACTCCATAAAGGCGATGGCAGAATCAATGCTGTCGTAGTAATCATGATTGCCTGTGACAGCAAATATGCCAAGGGGAGCTTTCATTTTTCTTAATATTTCTAGTTCGTCTTCGCGGTTGTCTAATGAGCCGTCTGTTAGGTCACCGGTCACAACTATTATGTCTGGTTCAGCTTTGTTTATTTTGTCAACTATTTGTTCAAGTAGAAGAGTCCCAACCCAAGGTCCCAAATGCAGATCTGTAAGCTGTACAACACGCAGATTAGTAGATTCTACAGGGAGTTTTTGAGTGGGAACTTTCAAAAAGGTTGTCTGGATTGTGTTCGCTTGTTTAATACCAAAAACTATGAAGATTAGAGCTAGGGCCAAAGAAAATAAGAAAATTTCTCCAGACGATAAGTTTATAGGTGTAAAAAGGTCGATGAAGTCAAGGAATAATAGTATTACAGAGACAATGAAGATATAGAGCGTATAGACGCTGCCGACACGATCAGACCATTTAAGCTGTTTTTTGGATTTTATTCTTTTTGTCTTTCGTGTAATTAAAGGAAGAGCAGAGAAAAAAGCTCCCCAGAACATCCAAAGTGATGTGATGATAGCTTCACCGAAAATAGCTCTTATTTTGAAGTAAAGAAAAATATGAAGAGAAAAAACAAAAAACACACCTACTATCCAAAAAGCGTTACGTTCAGAGAATCGTTTTTCAAAAGTTTTATTTTTCATTATTGTTCTCATTTCTTTTATTCATTTTATATTTGAGCAGAGTATAGCTTTCCGAATGATTCAAAAACTTTCTGCCACAAAGGGCGTTTGGTCCATTCATTTAGGTCGAGCTGGTGGGAATCATCAAAATCTTTTTCGAACTGTTCTGCAAGCTGTTCTGTAGTTTCTTCGTTATATATGAAGAGTTGGTTTTCAAAATTTATTTCAAGACTGCGAACATCCATGTTACAGGTTCCAACAGAACAAACGTTATTATCCATAACAAGTGACTTTGCATGCACAAAACCTTTTTCGTACAGAAATATTTTTACTCCTGCACGAAGTAGATATGCGTAGTTATTCCTGCTTGCCCAGAAAACTAGAAAATGATCTTTGGTAGAAGGGACAATAATCCGTACATCTACGCCGGCAAGTGCTGCGTTTGCTATTGCTGTCATGAGGCTTGGTCCCGGGACTAGGTACGGAGTGGTAATCCAAATACGACTTTTGGCTTTCGTAATCATCGAGAAATAGCCTTGTGATATTGTATGCCATGCGTCACTTGCGTCGCTTTCTACGACCTGAAGCGGAACAATAGGTAACGAAGAATGATCAATTTCGAAATCATTTTCATTGTTAGCACAGGAAAGATTTTTATCTATTTTGTCGGGGTTCTCGCCTGTTCTAAAGCACCAGTCATCCAGGAAGATTTTATGTAGTTCAGCAACACACTCTCCCTCGAGTTCAACATGCGTATCACGCCAGTGCCCGAGAGGTCCTTTGCCAAGATATTCGTCTCCTATGTTGAGTCCACCTGTAAATGCTATTTTGCTATCGATAACAATAATTTTTCTATGATTGCGAAAATTCATTTTTCTACGGAATCGTGCAAAAGATACAGGGGTAAAAGAATGACATTCTATTCCTGCATCTATTAGAGTATCCACATACTTTTTTGTGAGGCTCCAGCTTCCTATTGCGTCATATAAAACTCGGATTTTGACGCCACGTTTTGCAACTTCTAGCAAGACATCACGAATTTCTCTTCCAATCTCGTCATCTTTTATAATAAAAAATTCCATATGAATATAGTGTTCGGCTTTCTGAAGGGCGTCTATTATTGCGGAGAAAGTTTCGTCTCCATTAATAAGAATCTTAACTCTGTTGTGTATCAAAAGATCAGCTCCACTACATGAGTGCAAGAGTTTCCCTATTGCGTAGCGTCTGTCTGAAGTAAAAGGGGTGTTGTCAACAGTGGCCTTGGCAAGCCGAAAGGATTTCCGTTTGGTATAATTTTCAGGATCCGGACCTATTATGAAATAGATGATAAGTCCAAGCACAGGAACAAAAACTAGAACAAACATCCAAAGAATAGTTCGATCAGGATTTTGTCCTTCCATGAAGATCATAAATGCTACAATGAGTGCGTAAACAAACATTATATGCCATGCATAATGCTTCAATATATAGACAAAAGAGTTGATTACAGCAACAATGTGAGGGTGTAGAGATAATTTCCCGGCTGAATAAATCAAGGCATCGCTTAAGAATCTAATTATTGTAGGTGAAAACCCTATAATAAAGGCAACGAACATAAGAATCATAATTAGTTTTGTTTTTCTCCACATATTTTTTCCCTTTCATGTAACACGAAGTATTTTTTAGCATATATGTACACAATATATTAATCGTAAGGTATTCTGCTATAATCATTGATTATACGTGTCTATTTCGTTAGATTTGTTTCAAGATGTAAAAATGAACTTTTTAAAACCACTAGAACATTTTAACATCCCCATAGAGTAAATGTAACAAATCCTTATATAGAGGTTATTCTTAGACTATTTAAACAATGTATTGTTTAAATAAGAAACCTAAATATAATTAAAATATAATTTCTGCTTTAATCCTCATACTTTGTAAGTAGTACTGGAGTGGGTCTAATGAGTAATTGTTTTAAACGCATAGTATATATGATTTTCTGTATAATTTTGTTTGTCTCTCCGGCATTCGCCGCAGGGGTTTCTTCTGGTGCATCTATTGTTAATATTACTCCTAGGTCACACTCAATAGCTTCTTCCGATACCGTAATTGTTCCTTCAATCGGCGTAATAGAAAAAGATTCGACAGTAGCTTCCGAAGATAAAGCAAGTATATTGTCTCATAACAGGCAATGGGGCTTCAGACATAAAGAAGGAATCGTTCTGGTCCTCTCTGGCGGAGGAACCAAGGGGCTTGCTCATGTGGGAGTTTTCGAGGTTTTGGAAAAAGCAAATATTCCAATCGCCGCTATTGTAGGAACAAGCATGGGAGGAATAATGGGAGGTCTTTATGCCTCTGGCTACACTTCAGAAGAAATGAAGGCAATATTAAATAAAACTAATCTTGTTGAAATAATATCTGACAGAAGCATTGCAGGAGCTGAAGATGTTGGATACAACATGGCTCCTTCAAACAAGAATTTTCTGCCATTATTACAAAAAAATGACAAAAAGAGCAAAGCTTGCTCAGCAAAGCGTGGAGCCCTCAAAGCAAAGAATCTCTATACATTCTTAAGCGATTTGACCTCTCGTGTTTCTGTTACAAATTTTGATGATTTGCCAATTCCATTTGCAGCGATTGCTACAAATCTGCAAAACGGAGAAACAGTTCTTCTACGCGATGGGAACCTCGCTTCATCATTGCGAGCGACCATGTCTATTCCGGGTGTTTTTGAACCTTGGGAAATGGACGGTTTGTTGCTTGTAGATGGCGGCATGAAAGCCAACCTTCCTGTAATCGAAGCAAAGAAAATGTTTCCCGGACATCCCATTGTAGCTATAAATCTTTCTCCTGAAGATATAACGTGTTCTTTAAAAAGCACTAGGAGTGTTCTTGGTATTCTTGCCCAATCTCTTGAAATACTTATGGTAGGGCAGGTACGTGAAAATGCTGCTGAAGCCGATTTAGTCATCGCTCCAAAAGTCGACGATTTTGGTGTACTTGATTCTGGTGGTTACGCCGAAATTATAGAGCGTGGCGTGAAAGCTGCAACACCGTATGTGGAAGATATCAGAAAACTGGTCGAAGAGAATAACAAATTATATGATGCGGAAGTACACGCTGCTCGTACTAAAAAAGAAATTCTTACTGTAACGGAAGTTCGTTTTGAAGGTATTCCTAAGAGTATTTCAGAAAGTCTTCATTCTAAGTACCAGTCTTGGATTGGACAGCCTCTTGATATGAAAAAAATGGCTGACGCAATAAAGGAACTTTCCTCGAGAGAAGATTTCAGATTAGTCGAAGGTCGCACTAAGAGAATTGGTAGGAACACAGTCGAGGTTGTTATTTCTATGGAACGGCCTCCGAAGTATGAACTAGGTCTAAACGGATATGTGGGAAATATTAACCGCGACAGTTGGCTTGCGATTGCAGGTCAGATTCGCGATATTCTAATGGATGGCGACGTAGGCTCTTTAGAATACCGTATAGGTAATAGATGGGGACTTCTCGGAAGATACTTTACTACACCGACATTTACTGACTCGCAGTTTGGACTTGTTGTTTCAGCAAGACAAGAGGGCGTTGAGTTGCGCAATGGCGACAAACATGACTTTGAAAGGTATTCAGCCAGACTTGCATGGTATAAGAGTTTTGGTCAGAAGGCACGTCTAGGTATTGGCTATGCAGTTTCAAAAGTTACTGAAGGAGACACTCTTACAGGCCCTTATTTAACATTGAATATTAACACTCTTGATGATCCTATATTGCCTTCGAAGGGCTGGTCTATCACATCTGATGTATGGGCGCCACTTGATGAAGTTGTTCTTACTCATAACGTTTTCCAGTACCATCTTCCTACATTTGGAAAATGGAAGCTTGTTTTATCTGGCGGACTAAAAACAGGCGATGAGGATAATATCGCTTACGCTGCGATTTTGGGTAATAGAGAAGAGTTATACAGCTTGTCCAAATATCCTCTTGTCGGCGATCAAGCTTACTGGCTACATCTCGGAGCGGCCAGAACAATGATAAGATCTTGGTGGGGCGGAGTAAACATCGAGCTTTTTGGCAGATATGGTCAAGTTATGAAAGAATGGAAAAACAGCGACAGTTGGTGGGAGACAGGGCTTGCTTTCACAGTACCGACAAATAATTTTGCGGGCAAATTAGTTGTCGTTTATGACCAGGGTGGAGAATTTACATTCGGTTATTCTTTCGGAATTCCGCGTTGGTGGAACGGGCCATTGCCATAAAGGTCGACTTTTAATATTTTAAAAGCTTGCGCACAACGGCATCACGTTGTGCGTTTTTATTTACGTTTATTTAGAATAGAATGATATATTAAAAGGAGTGTCAGAATGCAGAGTATAAGGGTAATAATTGCCGAAGCGGACGCTCTGCTTCAAAAATTATATACAGATCTTATTAGTAAAGAAAAAGGATTTGTTGTGCTTAGCTGTGTCTCTAACAAAAAGCAACTTTCTGAAAAGCTATCAACTGAAACTCCAGATTTAGTTCTTCTGAATTTTTATCTAGACAATTTTGACTCTCTAAAAACATTTGATATCCTTCGCAAAACTTCCTCGACTACAGAATATATTATTATTTTTGATCGTGAAGACGCAGAACTTGAGCGTGAAGCTCTTAAACATGCTGTTTTTAAATATTTTATAAGCCCCTTCTCTTTCGAATCCTTACGGCAAACATTAAATGATTACCGTATATACCATGCTGGTGTTGTGGACAATTTATCGTTTGAGCATCAGGAAAGAATAGGGACAGAAAAAGAACATTACAGATATTGGGCTAATAATAAGTCACTGGCTTTGCCGGGTCTAAGCGCTGAACGCTTAGATGATATAGAAGGATTCCTAAAAGAAAATCCCGACACATATTCTGCGCGGGAGGTAGCTACAAGCTTGAATTTTTCGTTGGCTACAGCTAGGCGTCATCTTGAATTCCTTGTTACTGTGGGGAGAATCGAAGTTAAGTTTGCTTATAAACGAACAGGACGTCCTGAAAAACGTTACAGCACTATGCTTATCTGATTTCTAAAATGTTTAAATGTGAGAAACTATAAAGGCGGTAAATATTGCTCCGGTAAGCACAAGCAAAGGACCACGACCGAACCAGGCCAAAAGAAAAGCCATTGCTGCCCCTGCAATTGAGCTATAGATGTTTCCTGTAGAATTTAGTATGTCAGGAAATATTAGTGATCCTAAAATCGTGAATGGCACGTAATATAAAAACGATTCGACAAAAGAAGGTAGCTTCCTTCCAGTTAGGAAAAAAGCAGGAAGAATTCTAGACGGAGCAGTAACAAGCATCATTAATACAGATAAAATAATGATTTTCGTCATAATGGTTTTTGTTCCCCCTCCTCTTTTCTAGGAAAAACAATCGCCCCAAATAGCGCTGCTGCACCCGCAGTAATCATTATTGATACACCTTTGTTTATTGTTGCGTCAAGGAATGGCGTCCATTTGATATATGCGCTCATAGCCATGGCAATTGCAGTAACTATAAGACCTGCACGGTTTTTACGTACTGACGGAATCAGCAAACCCATAAAGATTGCGAAAATTGCAATTCCCATGCTTTCTTGCACACTGTCCGGCAATATTGAGGTGCCAATCCAGCCTAAATAAGTTGCTGTTGTCCATGTGAAATGCAAGGGCAAATTTAACCCCATTACAAATTCTGAAGAAAGATAATCTTCCTTTTGCATAGCAGCAAGGCTAAAAGTTTCGTCTGTCATTTCGAAGCCCATCCAGAATTTTTGTAAAAAAGTGGTGTTTGGAAGATATTTTTTAGCTAGAGAGGAAGACATCATCATATGGCGCATGTTTAATACGCCTACTGCAATAAGTATTTCTGGTATCGCGGCGCCTAGAGTGAAAAGATTGACCGCCACAAACTGACTTGCACCGGCAAAAACAATAAAAGACATAAAGACACTTTCCCATGCGGTAAGTGATGCTGTTTTGGCAAGAATACCAAAAGCAATTGCACCAGGTATACAGCAGAGAGCAATAGGAGTTCCTTTTTTGAACCCATTTATAAACCCTGTCGCTATCGTAGAATTGGAATTTGTTTTGCTTTTCATTCAATAAATTCTCCATTAGCAAGATAATCAATAAGTACTATTTATTAGCTCTATGAAACATAAACCATTTATACAAAGCACGTAAAAAGCCATGTAAATATAATTTTATATTGTACAAGAAGGGAGACTATTATGAAAGTTTTAAAGTTGAGAGTATTAGGAGTGTTTTTGAAGTGCCCACGGCACGGTTCAGCGGTTTAAAACTTATTTCTGTTGACAAACCTTTCTGAACCAGTGCTTGCATATAACGACCAATTATGGTGAAAATGTGAAAATTAAATTTCCGTGGTGCTCATTCTAATTTTTGTCTTAAGACAAATTATTTAGAATTAGTGTGATACACGATATGCTCTACCGGCATGCCATTTTTCATTTCGGCAGCCATGAAGCTTCCCTCTGGAGTCATCCAAAAAGGAGTCCCAGAAATATATACTAGCCTATTGCTCATTAAATCACCTCCATTAACAAATTTCAGAGAAAAATTTTCTCTGTCAACTTTAACATTCTACTAGAAATTTCGACAATGTCAAGTGCTAAGAACGCTTAAGGCCTCGATATAAGTACGTCTAAGGCTGTGACAGTTTGATTTTTTGTGTAATATTATATAAACGGATCTTTAGTTAAAAGTAATGGTTTGTATTAAATATGCAAGGTGAGGCAGCAGTATATACAATATTGTATTTTGGAAATCAACAGTGGATTATAAGTTGTTAAAATAGTCTGATTTTTTGCATATCTATTTATTAATTCAAGAAGCCTCATATCTAGAAATGTACATTTCGAGACATGTTTCTTTATTTTTTCAGCTAGTATCTAATCTTCTACTGAGCTTTCTTTGTTTTCTTTAACTTTAGTTACGAACTCCTCGTGGAAGCCTTTAAGAAGTTCATCTATCTTTCGCTTATTTGAGTTATTCTCTTTTGGAAGCTCTGTAAACTTGATGAGGAGTCTTGAGCCTTCTGATGTGCCTACAGGCAGAAGATGCAAGGGCATATCAACAGGGGTTGATTGCACTCCTATAAGAAGACGGCATACTCCATTGTTTATTGAATCTACAAATGCCTCTAAGCCTTTTTCTCTCACTGTCTCCTTGCCACCTTTCAACTAGAATATATAATTTATATAACTCTATATAGTTATTTATTATTTTTCAGTAAAGAGCCAAGAACACTCCTGAAAAGCTTATTTCCAACCTGGCGCCCGACCGTTCCTATCGCGTTATCAGCAAAGCGTTCAATTGGAGTTTTAGTTTTGCTTGTCGTGGTGGTACCGTAGAAGGTTTTACGTATGGATTTCTCTAGTCTTATCCGTTCTTTCTCCTTTATGTCAGCCTCTTTTTGTAGTCGCTTACGCTCTTCTTCTTCCGTTTTTAGACGTTGTATTTGCAGCTCGCTATGAGATTTCTCTGCTGCTTCACGATCGTATTTTAACTGAAGTAGTTCGTAAGCAGATTCACGGTCAATCATCTCGTCGTACTTACTGTATATCTCGCTTGATGCTATAACTTGTCGACGTATAGCATCATCAATTCCGCCCATTAGACTCTGAGGCGGTAGCATGAATGCTTTTTCGACAACACTTGGGCTTCCATCCTCTTGAATAAGTGAAACGAGTGCTTCTCCTGTGGTAAGTTGCAGTATTGCCTCAGCTGTGTTAAACGATGGGTTGGTGCGGAACGAATCTGCTGCTGCACGTACTACTTTTTGTTCTGCTGGTGAATATGCTCGTAATGCATGTTGGACACGATTGCCAAGTTGAGCGGCAATATTTTCAGGAATATCTTTGGGGTTTTGAGTAATAAAATAGACACCTACACCTTTTGAGCGTATAAGTCTTACAACTTGTTCTATCTTATTGAGCAATACTTTTGGTATCTCATCAAATAACAAATGAGCTTCATCGAAAAAGAAGACCATTCTTGGTTTTTCTGGGTCACCTATTTCTGGCAATGTTTCATAAAGATCTGAAAGCATCCATAACATAAATGTCGAATAGAGTGCAGGGGATTGAAAAAGTTTGACACAATCTAAAATGTTGATGTATCCATGTCCGTTGTTGTCTGTTCTCATCCAGTCTTTTATATCGAGCGCTGGTTCACCGAAGAATTTGTCCCCGCCCTGATCCTCTATTGCCAGTAGTGCTCTTTGAATGGCACCAACGCTCTGCGGAGCTATGTTCCCATAATCCAACATAAAGCTTTTGGCATTATTCGCAACATAACCAAGCATGGCACGTAAATCTTTCAAATCAAGAAGAAGCATCCCTCTGTCGTCTGCAACTCTGAAAACTATATTTAGCACTCCACCTTGAGTGTCATTTAACCCGAGAAGACGAGACAGCAGAAGAGGTCCCATGTCTGATATCGTTGTACGGACAGGATGTCCCTTTTCTCCGAAAATATCCCAAAACCTAGTAGGAAAGCTTTTGTATGTCCAGCCTTTTTCAGCAAGACCAAATTTTGCAATGCGCTTTTGCATTCCTTCGTTATCGAGTCCGGGTTGGCACATTCCAGCGAGGTCACCCTTAACATCCGAGAGAAAAACAGGGACACCAAGATCACTGAAAGATTCAGCTAGAATTTTAAGAGTAATAGTCTTCCCCGTTCCTGTAGCACCCGAGATTATTCCATGGCGGTTTGCCATTTTTGGAAGAATATAAATTGGTTTGTCAGATTTAGCTATCAAAAGTTTTCCGTCAACATACATTTAGTAACACCCGCTTTCAATATTATGCCGAAAATAGCTCTTTTATATAACATGTATTTAATCACAAGTTTAGTAACATTATAACGTTAAAAAATCATTTATCGTAATTAACAGAGTTTCTTGATATTTTCATTTCTGAGCCATCAGTTTCTATTTTAAATGTGCCATCTGCTGTGTCATAGCGAGGGATACCCTCTTTTTTTATGATCTTTATTACGCTTTTATGAGGATACCCATAAGAATTGTTTTTTCCATAACTTAATATGATGATGGAAGGTTGCACTTCTCGAAGAACTCGAGTATCTGTTCCGTTGTAGCTGCCATGATGAGACGCTTTAAGTATCGTGGCGTGTGGCAGAGGCTGTACAGTTGCTCTCTCCTCTCGCTCCATATCTGCTGTCATAAGAAAGCTTATTTCTCCATACGTAATCTTTAGGACTAAACAGTTGTTGTTTGCATCACTTCTTGTGTTTCGTAATAAAATCGTAGGTGCTATGACTTCAACATTCACATCACCGAATTGCTCAGCATAGCCACGTTTAGGTCTCCCAAAAGGGATGTCTTTTTTCTTTATAATTTTATAGAGGTCTCTTTGTATTCGAGACCCATGGTTGAATCCAGAGTCCCAGACTTTTCCTATTTCAAAATTGCGAAGCACTTTGTGCATTCCACCAATGTGATCAGAATGTCCATGTGTCGCAACAAGCAGATCTATCTTCTTAACTCCTCGATCTTTAAGAAACGATACAACTTTTTTGCCTGCATCTTCAGGGCCAGCATCAATTAGAATAGTTTTGCCGTCAGGTAAAAAGAAGGCAAAAGAATCACCTTGTCCGACATCTATTGCATAAAAAGATAATGTTTTGTTGTCTGTCCCTTGACTTGCTTTTGGAGACCAAAAGTTAACAGCGAAATAAGTTGTTCCGGTGAAGAGTATAAATAACGCTATCAATAATATTTTAGAGTTCGTACCAAAATGTTTTTTAAAATTCAAAAATATCTTCTCCTGTTAAAGCATAATGAAATAATAGAATAACAATTAATGACCTTTAAATGAAGTGCCGAAATTAGACATGTGTTTTGTTTTTAGTAATTGTTTTCATGTTAATAATTATAACCGGGAATCTCAGTCGTAAAAAGATTATTATAATTCGATAGATTTAAGGAGTTTGTTTTACGAGCGAGGCAGTAATTTATTGTATGAAGAATAAAAGAATATAAAGGCAAATACAACGTGACTGATTGAACGCAATCAGTCACGTTGTATTTTATTTCATTGTTATTTCTGTTCCTGCTTTTCCTTCGAGTGCGTCAAGTGCTTTGTACAGAGAAGTAATAATTGTTCTTTTTCCCGGAAATTTGGTTGCGAAACGAATTCCTGCCATGATTTTCGGTAGCATGCTACCCGGAGGAAAATGTCCTTGTTCCATATATTCCTTAGCCTCGTCTACTGTTATATAGTCAAGTTCTCTTTGGTTAGGCTTGCCAAAATTTATGCAGACTCTGTCTACCCCTGTAAGAATGAGAAAAACATCTGCTTCGATTGCTTCGGCGAAACAGTCAGCAGAAAGATCTTTGTCAATAACAGCAGCTATTCCCGAAAGAGAGCCGTCCGAGTTTTCGATAACAGGGATTCCGCCTCCTCCTGCAAGTATAACTATCGTTGAATCACAAAGACGTTTAATTGAGTCGAGTTCTATAATTTTTTTAGGTTCAGGAGATGCTATAAGCCTTCTCCAGCCGCGGCCGGAGTCTTCTTTCATGGAAAATCCTTTTTCTTGAGAAATTATATCGGCTTCTTCTTTTGTGTAAAAAGGACCTATTGGTTTTGTTGGATTCTGAAAAGCCGTGTCATTTTTATCTACCACAACTTGCGTTATCAATGTAACCACTGGCACGTCACGTTTTCTTCGTCTTAGTGCGTCTCGAAGACATTGTTGAATTTGATAGCCTATATATCCCTGTGTCATAGCATTGCATACGTCAAAAGGCATTGCTGGTAAATCTGAATTTTCAGTTTCAGCTATGCTTTGACTAAGAGCAAGGCGACCGACCTGAGGCCCGTTTCCATGAACAATTGTCATTTCATATCCTTCAGCATTTAGCTCTGCAAGATAACTACAAGTTTTGCGGACTACAGCGAGCTGAGCTTCCGCTGTGGATGGAGAGCCTGGTTCTTGTAAAGCGTTTCCGCCAAGTGCGATAACTACTTTTCTGTTTTTGATGCCCATGAAAAGGCACACTCCTTCAAATTAGGTTGGTTTTGCTATTCATAAATATATTATAAACTAAAAAGAGTTACAAATTTTATTTATCGGATGCAAGAGATTAATCTACTCTACAATTTTTTCCATTTCGTTCAATGTTTCGTTAAAAATATCTATAACGGTCTTTATAGGTTTCGTGTTACTCATGTCAACTCCGGCATCTTTTAAGAGATTAATCGGAAAATCTGAGCCGCCTCTGGTTAGAAAGTGTAGATATTTGTCTCGAGCTGTCGTTCCTTTTTCAAGAATGAGAGTTGCAAGTGCTGTAGCTGCGGAGAATCCCGTTGCATATTGGTAAACGTAGAAAGGACTATAGAAATGTGGAATTCTTGCCCATTCCATTTTTAATGCTTCATCTATAACAATTTCTTTTCCGTAGTACTTTCTATTTAGATCGTACCAAAGCTGCATAAGACCGTCGGGCGTAGTGTCTTCTCCTTTTGCCGCACGGTTATGAACCTCTCGTTCGAATGATGCGAACATGGTTTGCCTATAAACAGTTGTACGTATATTTTCGAGCCGTCTGTTTAGTAGATAAAACCTTTTCTTTTTATCTTTAGTTTCTGCTATCAGATGAGATAACAGAAGGACTTCGTTAGTTGTAGAGGCGACTTCTGCTGTGAATATGCAGTAATTTGCTGTTGAATATGGTTGGTTTTTTCGTGAGTAGAAGCTGTGCATCGAATGTCCTATCTCGTGAATAAGAGTAGAAACATCGTTCAGATTATTTGTGTAATTCATAAATATATATGGGTGTGTGGCGTAGGCACCCCAAGAATATGCTCCACTTTTCTTGCCTTTGTTCGAAAATACGTCAACCCATCCACTTTCAAGTCCTATTTTAATTTGATCCAAATATTCCTTCCCTAGCGGAACCAGCGCTTCAAAAATCATTTCTTTTGCTGTGCTCCATGGAATATCCTTATATGGATCTGCTACTAGAGGAGTATAAATGTCATACATATGCAGTTCATTTAGTCGAAGTATCTTTTTACGTAGTGTCATATAGCGATGCATAGGGGCAAGATTTGATTCCAGAGTGTCAACCAGATTGTCATAGATTATTTCAGGAATATTATCGTCGTCTAACGCTGAGAGAAGAGGTGACGGATATTTTCTCACTTCGGCATAAAATTTAGAAGCTTTAAGCATGCCATCAAATGTTGCACCAAGAGTGTTTTTCATATCTATATATGGTTTATAGAGTGATTCAAACGCTTCTTTACGAACGCTTCTTTTTCTCGAACGCAGATATGATACTGCGCGTTCTTCTGACATTTCCACCGTTTCTCCTTGCTCATCTTTTATAGAAGGGAACTTCATGTCTGCGTTAGTAAGCATTGAAAAGGCCTTATCCGCTGTTCCTGCTATGTCGCCTGTCTTTGCGAGAATAGCTTCTTCTTTCTGAGAGAGTATGTGCTCTCGGTGTCGCAAAAGCTCACTTAACTCAAAAGAGTACTCTTTAAGAATAGGATCCTGTATGTATTTTTCGAGACTTTCAGAAGGAATAGAAAGAATTTCAGGAACAATGTAACTTGTAATTGTGGAGAATTCAACTGAGAGACTGGAGATTTTATTCGCTAGCCCTTGGTATTTCGAGGCTGAAGTATCCTCATGGCTCTTCATGTGAGCATAAACTATGAGCTTCTCAAGAGTTATTGTAAGCTCCTCTCGCAGTTTAAAGCAGTCAAATAGTGTGAGAGAACCTTCACCAAGTTTGTTTTTAAATGTTAGAATTTCTGACATTCGGGTTTTTATGAGTTGGAAATCTTTTTCCCATAATTTCTCATCTTTATAAATATCAGTGAGTCTCCACTGGTATTCTGATGGGATGTTTTTTCTTTCTGGTAACACAGAAGCTCTCCCTAAGTCGAGTTCTTTCTTTAAATCTTTGTTAATTAAGCTTGTCATATTTGTTTCCTCCCAATAAAAATTTCTGTTTGAATTATACACAGAAAAGTATATTTTATTTGTCATTTCTACCTATTCAAATTACAATTCAAAGCTGTATAGAGGATATTTTTAGCATTCTATTAATCAGGAGGCTATAAACATGAAATATGATTTTGATAAGTATTTGAATCGACATAACACAAACTGTGAAAAATGGGATTCACTCGAAAAGGAATTCGGACGTGCTGATCTTAAGGCTTTCTGGGTTGCAGATATGGATTTTCCTGCACCGCCAGAAGTTTTGGAGGCTCTGCATAACAAAATAGATGAGGGAGCACTTGGTTATCCAATAATACCTGACTCTCTGTATGCCTCAATACAGAACTGGGAGAGAACGCGCCACGACTGGCATTTTGAAAAAGAAGCTATCACTTGGGCTCCTGGCGTAGTCGCTGGTCTTTCTTTTGCTTTAATGGCACTGACAAAACCTGGAGATGGAGTTATTATTCAGACTCCCGCCTATCCTCCGTTTTACCGAACAATCAGCGAAGCAGGAAGAATAATAAAAGAAAACCCACTAAAGTATGAGAATGGGCGTTTTGTAATGGACGTGGAAGGATTAGAGAAGCTAGTAACTCCTACTTGTAGAACTCTTATACTCTGCAGCCCTCACAATCCAACGGCAAGAGTCTGGTCAAAGGAAGAGCTTGAAGCTTTGTGTGAT
>LSQX01373540.1_pt1 | contig 17038 bp, 15 predicted proteins | sample 654561 | NCBI WGS metagenome assembly LSQX01 (sample SAMN04489861, study PRJNA283612) | anaerobic digester metagenome | isolation source: 4 biogas reactors fed with cattle manure at either 37C or 55C with and... | place: Denmark: Kongens Lyngby | collected 2014
AGCCACAGGGGGCTGCCCCTACATGCTCCCTAGCCCAAGGTCGTGAGGTTGCCATCCACCCCCGGCCGCTTCGCGGCCACCCCCGCCAGCCGGGGGACACAAGACGGGGCAAGAATCGACCTTGGGCCACGCGTGCGTGCTCTTGCAGCCCTGAAAGGGCGACCGGGAATAGCCCAGGGCAAGTCACGCGGAATGCGTGACGCGCGCCCGCGCGGTCCCGCACACGGAGATCTCCGGGGCAGGCAGGGATGTCCGGTCGAATTCTCCGACGCCGCGGCCCGGGTGCCCGCGGGGCGTTCAAACTTTCATGGAACATTTGTACCCCAAACGGGTATCAAAGGATACAGGTCGGGAACAGGCATGCCCCGCGGGGGGCGAGCCGTATTCACGAAAGGGACCACGATGAACCTGCACACGAGCGCCATGACCAAGCCGCGTCCTGCCGATTCGGGCGATGTCCAGGAAACCCTGAACCTGGTTGCACTTTACGCGAGCATTCTTACGCAGATCAACGCGTTTCTGGCGACCATCAAATCCCAGTCCGGTTCCTGACGATATCGCAGTGCGCGCGATGCGGGGACGGCCACGCGACGGCTGTACATTTTTGTCTGGAATCCTGCTGCCGGGATCTGCTAATAATAGTTGACAGTTGCGTTTCGTGGCCGTTTTGTGTAAGTTGATGGGTAGCCGGGTATTTGCCCGATGCCGGAAGCGCACAATCTGCCCGGTGGAGTCGGGCCGGTTGAAACCTTCAGGTGTTCGAGGGGGTAGTCCCTACGAGGGGCGAGAGTCGATAAGTGCCCGCGACTCCGGCTCAGGCTGGACAATAGGGAGAGGATGGTATCGAATGAAGCACTTGAAACTCGTTTCGTGCAAGCCCAAGCCCGCGCAGCAGACGGTTCTGCAGGTCAAGCTGGAATCGATGCTGTTTTATGTGGATACCGGGCTTGAATATGTCAGCTACAAGTTCCAGAGCGGGGCGCTATAGCAGCCATACCCAGGGAGAATCCTTGATGAATCACTGCAAGCCCATTACCAGAATGCCCGAACGGGCGCAGACCACCAATTTCCAGCTTCTGAAACAGTTTTCGGAGGATCTGGCGTCGCGCATTGTGAGCGCTCGCCACTCCAAGCCGTGGGGCATCTACTATCCGCCCGGAGGCGGCGGGGAGTAACGGCTCGCGTCCTGCCCGCGGTCCGGGGCAGCCAACCAGTCGGCGCCGTATACCGTGCGGGAGGATTGTCGTGCCTGGTGCATGCCGCTGACCGGTGCCCGGGTGTTTTCTTCGCGCCCGGCCGCCACGAAGAGCCACAAAGCAGTGCGCCCTCGCGAATTGAGCGAGGGCGCTTTTCTATGCCCGGCCGAATCAGATGCGGCTGCGGCCGATGTCGGACATCCGGATGCGCAGCTCGTCGCAGTTCTCGAAGCGCTTGTCCGGCTCCTTGTTCATCATCCGCATGATGATATCCCCGAGTTCGCGGGGACAGCGCGGATTGACGTCCGACGGATGGTCGGGCATCACCTTGAGATGACACTCGTAGAGCCGTTGCAGGCTGTCGACGAGAAACGGCACACGGCCCGCGAACATGAGATAGAACGACGCGCCCAGCGAGTAGATGTCGCTCCGGGCAGTGGCCCGTTCCCCGCGGATAATCTCCGGCGGCACATACATGGGCGTGACCTGTTCTTTCAGGCCGGTATCCAGGAGATTGAACAGTTTTTCCCGCGCCAGGGAATAGTCCGTCAGTTTCGCGACGCCCTTGCGGGTGAACAGGATGTTGGCCGGCTTGATGTCATGGTGCACAAAGCCCTGGTCGTGAATGTACTGAAGCCCGTTGCACATCTGGGCAACGACCACCATCCGCTCCGGCAGGTTCCAGGGGCGGTTCTCGATGTACCACCGCAGGTCCGGTCCATCCACATACTCTTCGACCAGGCAATGCCCCTCGTTTCCTGATACGAAGTCGAAGATCTTCACCACATTGTTGTGGTCGAATTTCTTGAAGCGTTTGACGCTCTTGGCCAGCTCCCGCACGTGCGCGCTGTTCCGGAAGAAATTCGCGTGGAAGAGTTTTACGGCCACGATCTCCCCCGACTGGGTGTCCACGGCGCGGTAGACTACCCCTGTGCCGCCCCGGCCCAGCAGGAGATCGATGCGGAAATGATAGAGCTTGTATCTATCCGGTGGTTCGTGGCGCAATGCTGTTCAACCCCATCTACTCTTCGAGTCCCAGGTCGATCGGCGGCGCATCGCCCCAGAGGCCGTCCAGGTCATAGAATTGGCGGGCTTTCTCACGAAACACATGGACAACGATGTTGCCGAAATCGATGAGAAGCCATCCGACGGCGGGCGTCCCTTCGGCGTGCCGGGGATGCACCCCGATCTCCTTCATGCCTTCACGGATGGACGTATAGATCGCCTTGACCTGAGGTTCACTGGAAGCGCTGCAGATGATGAATACATCCGCCATGACCGTGAGGCCGCGCAGGTCGTAGGCCTTGATATCCTTGGCCTTGTGCCGGGCGGCGAGTTCCGCGATGCGGATTGTGTCGGGCAGGAAATCCGGTGCGGCAGACTTGGTTTTCCGAACGAGTTTCGCCAATGCCTCCAACGCTCCTGGTTAATTTTCCAAGGCCTTTAACAGCATCTCATTGATCATCTTGGGGTTGGCCTTGCCGCGGGAGGCCTTCATCGCCTGTCCCACGAGGAACCCCAGCGCCTTTTCCTTGCCGTTGCGGAAATCCTCAACGGGCCCGGGATTGCCGGCAACCACCTCCGCGACGATGCGCTCCAGTTCGCTCTCGTCGCTGATCTGGATCAGGCCTTTGGCTTCCACAATGCTCGTGGGGCTCTGGCCGGTGTCGAACATCTCGAGCAGGATGTCTTTCGCTATCTTGCCGCTGATTGTACCATCATCGATGAGCCGGATCATCGCGGCGAGTTCGCCGCTGGCCACCTTGCACTCCTCAACAGGCAGGCCGTTCTTGACCAGCAGCGCCTGCAAATCGCCCATGATCCAGTTCGCCGCGGGCTTGGCCCCGGCTCCGGCCGCCACGGTGGCTTCGAAATAGTCGGCCATGGCGCGGGACGCCGTCAGCACCTCGGCATCGTATGGCGAAAGGCCGTAGGCCTCCTGAAACCGGCGCCAGCGCGCCTGGGGCAGTTCGGGAAGCGACGCGCGTATCCGGGCTTCCCAGGCCTCGTCGACGGCCAGCGGCACCAGGTCGGGTTCCGGGAAGTACCGGTAGTCGTGGGCCGATTCCTTGGTGCGTTGCGACACCGTGATGCCGCGGTCGGCGTCCCAGCCGCGCGTTTCCTGAACGACCGTCCCGCCGCTGTCCAGTATCTGACGCTGCCGCGCGATCTCGTAGTCGATGGCCTTGTGGACCCCGCTGAACGACGCGACGTTCTTGACCTCCGTCTTGGTGCCGAACCCGGCGCTGCCCCTGGGACGGAGGCTCACGTTGGCCTCGGCCCGCAGCGAGCCCTCTTCCATGTTGCAGTCGCTGACTTCCAGGTACTGCAGGATGCGCTTGAGTTCGGTGAGATAGGCGAAGGCCTCGTCCGCGCTCGAGATGTCCGGCTCGGTGACGATCTCGAGCAGGGCCACACCGCTCCGGTTGAAGTCGATGCCGCTGACGCCGCCGCTCAGGGTGTGGGTATTGCGCGCGGTGTCTTCCTCGAGATGCGCACGCGTGATTCCAATCCGTTTTGTAACGCCGCCGACCCGGATATCGATCCAGCCGCCGTGGCACAGCGGCAGGTCGTACTGGCTGATCTGATAGTTCTTGGCAAGGTCCGGATAGAAGTAGTTCTTCCGGTCCATCTTGGACCACCGGGAAATCGTGCAGTTGAGGGCCAGCCCCGCCGCCACCGAGTATTCGACCGCCTTGCGGTTCATAACCGGCAACACGCCCGGCATTCCCAGGCAGACCGGGCACACATTGGTGTTCGCCGGCGCGTTGAACTGCGTGCTGCAGGAACAGAACACCTTGGATGCCGTGCTCAGTTCGACGTGAACTTCCATCCCGATTACTGCGTCGTATTCCATCTCATCAGGTCCCTAACCGGCGCGCCGCGCCGTCGTTTCAGCCAATTTCCGGAGCGCCCATCTCGAAGTCGCGGTGCTGCTCGTACGTGTACCCCACGCGCAGCACCGTTTCCTCGTCGAACGGTTTGCCCAGCACCTGAAGGCCTACGGGCAATCCGCTGTCGGTCAGACCGCAGGGCATGCTCATACCCGGAATGCTCGCGAGATTTACCGAAATTGTGTAGATGTCGCTCAGATACATCTCCAGCGGATCCGCCGTCTTCTCGCCGAGCTTGAACGCGGGCGTGGGCGATGTGGGCGTGAGGATCACGTCGCATTGCTCAAAGGCCCTCTGAAAATCCTGGCGGATGAGCGTCCGGACTTTCTGGGCCTTGAGATAGTACGCGTCGTAATAGCCGCTCGAGAGCACGTAGGTGCCCAGCATGATGCGCCGCTGCACTTCGGGCCCGAACATCTCGGTCTTCGAGTTCACGTACATCTCGCGCACATCGTTGGCATTCGGAGAACGGTACCCGTAGCGCACCCCGTCAAACCGGGCGAGGTTGGCGCTGGCCTCGGCCGTGCAGATGATGTAGTAGACCGCGATCGCGTAGTCCGTGTGCGGCAGGGAGACTTCCACCACTTTCGCGCCCAGCCCGCGCAACACTTCGATGGCCGCTTCCACCCGGACGCGGACGTCGCCGCCCAGGGCGTCGGTGTAGTATTCGCGGGGCAGGCCAATCGTGATGTTTGAGACGTCGTCCCGCAGCGCCCTGGTGAAATCGGGCACGGGGATCGTCGACGAGGTTGAGTCGCGCGGATCCTGTCCGCACAGGACGTTCAGCGTCAGGGCCATGTCCCGCATGTCTTTGGTGAAGGGGCCCACCTGGTCCAGCGAGGAGGCGAAGGCAACGAGTCCGTAGCGCGACACGCGGCCGTAGGTGGGTTTGAGGCCCACGCAGCCGCAACAGGCGGCCGGCTGCCGGATCGAGCCGCCGGTATCGCTGCCGAGCGCGATGGCGCATTCGTTGGCCGCGATGGCCGCCGCCGATCCCCCGCTCGACCCGCCCGGAACGCATTCGAGATTCCACGGATTGTGCGTGATCTGCACCGCCGAGTTTTCGGTGGACGACCCCATGGCAAACTCGTCCATGTTGAGTTTGCCCAGGAAGATCCCGCCCGCCGCCTCGAGTTTCTCCACGACGGTCGCGTCGAAGGGGCTCCGGTAGCCCTTGAGGATCTTCGAACAGCAGGTCGTGGTGCCCTGTTTCGTGCAGAAAACGTCCTTTACCCCGATGGGCACCCCGGCCAGGGGGCCGGCGTCCTCTCCCCGTTTCAGTCTGGCGTCGACTTTTTCGGCCTGCTGCAGGGCGTGGGTTTCCCACACGTCGATATAGGCCTGCACCTTGCCGTCAACGGCCTTGATGCGGTCCAGATAGCTTTGCGTGGCCTCAACCGCGGTGGTTTCTCCGTTCCGGACAGCCTCCCGCAACGCATGGGCGGTCAGTTTGTACCATTCACGACTCATGAACTACTCCCGGCGCGCACAGGCCGTCATGCGGCCCGTTTGTCTGCCTTAACCTTCCAGGATTCTGGGCACAAGGAAGTACTCGCCGTCGGTCTGCGGGGCATTCCGCAGGGCTTCTTCCCGGGTCAATGAAGGCTTCACCTCGTCGTCCCGATACACGTTGGTCATTTCCTGCGCGTGCATCATGGGCTCGATATCGTCGGTGTTCAACTCGTTCAGCTTGTCCATATAGCCCAGAATATCGCCCATTTCACCCGCGAGCCGCTCCTTCGCGGCATCGTCGACCGCCAAATGGGCCAGTCGGGCCACATATTCGACGTCTTGTTGCGTTATCTTTGCCATGATCGTCATTCCCCAGGAATTCTAACAGGCCAACTCCAGAACACGCTGTGATCGTAGCACAGGGGACTCTCCAGTTTCCACGAACCCCGCGGGCAGGCGCCCGGGCCGGCTCCAATGTCCTCCTGGAGTTGTCTTGCCAATTCTGGGACTGCTAAACTGATAATCGCAGGCTTTGCGATGGTTTAGATCCCGAGGATTCGAAAGGGTTGGGTCATGCAACGGGACAGAGTGATCTCCATACTTCGCAAACACAAAAACGAGTTACGCTCCAAGGGTGTGGCATCGCTGGCCTTGTTTGGCTCGACGGCGCGCGACGAGGCTCAGGAAGACAGTGACGTCGATCTTCTGGTGGAATTCGACCGGTCTGTCGGGTTGTTTGATGTGTTTCGGCTTCAGCACCGTCTGGAAGAGTTACTCGGGGTCTCGAAGGTGGACTTGCTCCAACGGGGAGCCGAACATCCCGCTCTGCGCGATGCGATCCGTGAGGAAGCCATCAATGTCACCTAGACAATGGCGCTTCTTCCTTGAAGATATTATCCGTGCGATTGAGAAGATCACGCGATACTGCTCGAATATAGAACTCGATGCCTTCGGCGAGGATGAAAAGACCCAGGATGCCATAGAACGCAACTTCATAGTCATCGGAGAAGCGGCCGCCCATATACCCGCACAGATTGTCGAAAAACCCCCGTCAGTTCCATGGCGAGAAATGCGCGACATGCGGAATTTTGCCGTCCATGCGTACTGGGGGATCAAGCCAGCGGTAATATGGGACACGGTTCAGAATGATCTGCCCCCCCTATTGTCACTTCTCCGTGAGATTCTCGAAACCGAAGCGAAAGCAGAGTAGCCTCAGACTTTTCCGCAAAGACGCCGCAAACCCAGTTTGTTGTGCGCGCTTGCCTGCCAAGGCTGAATGTAGATCCTACTTCGCCATCGGGACCACCTCCAGGGCCTGCAGGATGGCCTCGCGTTCGCCGACTCCGGTCAATTTCAGTTCAATGATGCCGTGCATCGGTTCGATACCTTCAAACACCGCGTCATACGCCCGAAAGGTCCCGCCGGCGGCCTCTTCAACGTTCAGTTCGGAAATGACCCGCTCGCCGTTGATGTCGGCGTTCAGGATGTGCTTCATGAACCCGCCTTCGGGGTCCGGTTCGAGAAACCAGTGCAGGGGCGTGTTCGCGAATAGCAGCCGGACCCTGTACGTGCCCGGACCCGCGGTGACGTTGACCCGGAATTCCTTCCCGTGGATTCCGTAGCGGTAGAGTTCCGGGTCGTCGGTGTTGCCGATGTACATGGTGCGGCGTTCGGTCCACAGGGCGTCTTTGAACACGTCGCGGCCGTAGCCGCTGCGAATCACGAACTCGGTGGCGGGCCGCCAGGCGTTGCCCCGGGAATCCATGTAGTCCTTGCGGCCCGTATACCCGAAGATCATGCGTTGAGGGCCCCGGGGTCCTCCCCCGCTGCCGAAACGTGCTTCTCCCTGCGCGGCGGAATAGTACACGGCCCGGACCGCGACCTCAGCGCCTTCCGAGATGGGATTGCCCCGTCCGAGGAGCACAACGCGGAGCTCGTGCCTGGCCTGTTTCAACCCGCTGCGGGAGTAGATGGTCTGATTGGCGCGGGGCCGGGGATTCCAGCAGTCAATCAGGGTCTGTTGCCTGGAGCCGTCGAGCCAGACCTCCGCGAGCCCGCCGCCGGGGCCGACGTCGCCCGTCACGCGCACCTGGTTGCCCTCGAACGCGCAATCGAACGCAGCGCCAGGGGCGGAGGCGGCCAAGGCGCCCGTGCGCGTTTCCCACGGCCCGGTTGTCGGCACGGCGTCGATGGGGAGCGCCACGTGCGGGTCTTCTCCCCCGATCTCGATACGCGGGGCGTTGTCATGCCGGATTGTTGCGATGCAGTCGCCGCCGGGAAGCGTGTCTATGCGGTATCCGTTGCGGTCCAGTTGGGGCCGCTCCTCCAATTCCTCGCCATCCGCCGTAATGCGCTGCGGGATGAAGGCGAGGCGCGCGACGTCCACGGTTTCCGGGGGCGCGTCAAAGGTGGTGTAGGCCACCCGGCCGTCGCCGTACTCAATCCAGTTCACGACGGCCGTGCTCCGCATCAGGTGGTTTTCGCGGGCGGGCCCGAAGGTCTCCGGCATCCACGCCAGGGCTTCCATGACCTGGCACAGAGGCCACGGATGCGCCAGGTTCGACCATTCCCCGGTCGCGACAGCGTCCCCGAACAGGCCGTCTTTCACGACCCCGTTGGCTTCGCTGTCGTAGGTGGCCATCAGGATCATCCGGCGGCCGATCTCGCGGGCCCATTCGCTGTCGGCGAGCACGCCGTACCGGATCCACGTGGGCGCGGCGGTGTACTGGTTGTATGACAGCGACGTGCCGCAACAGGTCGACGATTCCGGAAACGCCCACGCGCCGCTGTAGGTGTCGCCGCACGAGTTCGGATCCACCCCGTTCCGGCAGAATACCAGCGGCATAATGTTGCGCAGATCGGTTTCCCAGCCCGGAAACGCGTCCCGGTGCTTCAGGAGATAGTCCATGCACATCGAGACGATGCCGCAGGTGACCGGGTTGTCCCAGTCCCAGTACTGCCGCCCCCAGACCTCGTTGTCGCTCCAGCGGGGCAGGAGTTGATGCCGGATATAGGCCCGGCCGGCGTCGCGCGCACGGAGCAGGGCGCCGTCCTGCCCGGTGTATCCGGTTGCGATGACTTCATCAAGAAACTGACAGATCATGGTGGTGCTGCCGGTCAGCTTGTCCGACCAGCCCACTACGGACGGATCCACATAGCGGTTCCAGGGCGGGAATTCGGGGTCATAATTGCACTTCTCCGCGAACACGTCCGCCCAGTGCCTGACGGCTTCCCCGTACCGTTCGTCCCCCGTCAGCTTGCAGGCCGTCAGGAGGTCCTCGCCCAGCCGCGCGCAGAGATCAAGCTGAATCCGCGTATCCTGGACGCATTGTCCATAGATCTTCCCCCGGGTGGGCGTGCTGATGGGAAAGCGCGGCCAATCGTGGTCCGCGTCCGTCAAACCATAGTCGAGTACATAGTCCGCCGTCAGCGCAATGTAGGTGAACGCAATGGGATCGCCGCTGTAGCGGTAATAATCCGTCAGCCCCTTGATGATGCTCCAGGCCCGCTGGCTCAGGTCGCCGCACATCCAGTCCGTCGTCTCGGGAATCTGGATCTCGCCGTCCTCCGTGATGCTCCAGTGGGAGTTGTAGATGAAATCCGGCGCCGCCATGACCGCCCGGTCCGTATTGATCCACGGGTAGCGTTTGTAGACTTCGATGGCGATGCGCACGCGCTCGTCCAGTTGTCCGTTCTGCCCCTCGTGCCACGGCGCCACGACCCCGTGCTCGTCCTCCCGGGTTTCATGGGCATAGTAGGAGTCCAGGCGGTCTGCCGCCTGGGCGGGCGTCAACAAGGCGGCAAGGCTCACAACAAGAACGGCGCCAGTCACAGAATTTCGCAGGGTCATGGCTCACCCCCGTGCGAATGCACGTCAGTTGTCTACGGCTCGACCAGCTCCGGTTTCGCCGTGTCGCCCTCCATGTCGAACGGCAGCCGGAACACATCGCCGTCCCGATTGCAGAAGTAGAGGCGCGAGATGGACGGTTCCCGGCCGTGGCCGTCCGCCCAGAACCCGTAAAAACCGGGATGGGCATTGACCGGCCGCCGTACGTAGGTGTGGTTGTACGGGCTGTTTCTGGTCATCTGCCTGACCAGGGTCCAGGATTTCCCGCCGTCGTCGGAGAGCCACATGGCGACTTCGCCGCCGGGGTTATACGGCTGCGGGCCCACCTGGGTGGGCGCGATGAGACGCAACTGCGCGTCCGTTTCGACGTAGATCGAGCCCATGTCGTAGTTGTTGTCGGAAATGATGTTGGACGGCAGGATCTGCCAGTCCTGCCCGGTCCAGCGCGCGATAGTCCACGTGCGCGGCATGTTCTTCGGCCCCGATTCGTAGCCTTTGCTCGTGAGGTAGAGGATGACGGGGCGTCCGGCGGAATCAAAATTGATGTCCTTCATGTAGACATTCAGGCCCAGGGACTCGTATTCGGCCACGAGGCACGGGCTTTTCGGGTCCGTTAACATAGGTTCCAGGACCTCGCCCGCGGCGGTCTTCCAGGTTTGGCCGAGATCGTCGGATTCCATGTAATAGAGGTTTGTGCGCCAGTTCAGGCCTTTCTCGGGGGGGTGGTAGTTGAACGCGCTGCCCACCTTTTGCCCGAAGAAGTTCGTGACCTGGTAATGGCCCTGGGCCATGCGCGAGAGGAAACGCCGTTCCGTCCAGTTGACGCCGTCCGGACTGGTCGACATGCAGATCGCGCGCCCGCCGGTGTAGTGGGTGTGCATGAACAGCCACCCCTTGCCCGGAATAATCCACGGCTGGGGATACGAGAAGTTGCCCTCCCACTTCAACTCGAACCTGTCGATGGAGTAGGGCTCGACGCTTCGGGAGATGTACGAGGGCCGGCCTGTGCCGTGGCTGCTCGAGAAGATCCAGATATAGCCGTCCGGGTCGAGGTTAATGACCGGGTTGTCGTGTGCGTCGTCGGTCTGCTTGTCCAGCAGCAGCAGCGGACGCGGCACCTCGCCCGTCGCATGGTCGAAGTACGAGACCATATGGATGAGCCGGTTTTCGTTCTTGTAGGTTCCGCCGTACGTGAAAAAGGTCTTGTTGACCTGCGGCGCGTACCAGGCGAAGGGGATGTGTTTGGCGCAATAGGTTCCCAGCCCGCCGCTGTATTTGTAGACATACTCGTCGTCGGACTTCTGATTGTAGTACCAGATGCCGCGGTAGCCGTCTTCGCGCCGGTTCAGAAGCACGCGCGCCGCCTCCATCAACCGGGCCGTCACAGTGCTCCCGGCAGCGGCCCAGGTATCGCCGTCGCGTCCGGAATCGGTCCAGCGCGCCACCGGCCCGGAGGCCGTTTCGCCGCCGGCGGCAGCGGCGATCTCCGTTTCTGATAATACGCGGTCATACACCCGCAGATCGCCCAGTTTTCCCTTCACGACGCGCTTTCCATAATCCAGCCCGCCGAGAGTGAGCATCTCTCCAAGTCCCGTGAGCTGCCCCGGGGCGTTTTTGAGTTCCCGCAGCACCCCGTTCATGTACACGGCAACCGATTCGCCGTCATAGGTGCCCGCGTAATGGGTCCATTCGCCCGGTTTCGGCGCGGGGGCCACCGCGTACACATAGCCGTCCGCCCGATTCTTGACCAGCATGCGGACCATGCCGTCGTACAGATAGAACGTAAACCCCTCGTTTGCGGCGCCGGTATTGAGAAAGACCTGCGAATCGGCGGTCGCATCGAGGTTTACCCAGGCCGTGACCGTTAACCCCCGCGGATGTGTAACGACATCCTTGACCGGCGCCGCGTACACCGCGGTCCCGTCGAATGCCACTCCTCCTCCGGGAAACGAAACGTCCCCATCCTGCCCCGCGTGCGCCACTACAATAGCCACTAGCATTGCGGGAATCGTGAAACCCAGACGTTCAATCATCATCTGCCCCCCTGCTGCAATTCCGGCGGAATCCGGACCATCGGGCTCCGACGGACCTTAACTTTGCGCCAGTTCCTCGGTCAATTCCTCCCATTCCTGATACAGTGACGACAGATCGGCCTTCAATCCGTCGTATTCTTCTTTGAGTTGCCGTTGTCTGGCGTGGTCGGCGGGGTCCACGCGCGTGAATTGCATCTCGATGTCTTCGACGGTTTCCTCCATGGCCTCGATACGCGCTTCGAGGTCATCGAGGTCCTTTTTGCGGCGGCGCCGTTCGCGTTCCTCGGCCTTGTCGCGTTTCCGGCGCTCGACCCGGCGGATCTTGAGGGGGTCGTCGAGCCGTTCATCGACCGTGCCCGCCTGGCGCTCGCGCTGTTCGCGATAGTCGGTGTAATTGCCCAGATGCGTGACGACCCGGTCCGTTTCGAACACGACCAGGCGGTCGGCCATCTTGTCGATCAGCGTGCGGTCATGAGAGACCATGACCAGGGTGCCGGGATACTGCGCCAAGGCTTCCTCCAACGCCTCCCGGGACGCGATGTCGAGATGGTTCGTCGGTTCGTCGAGCAGCAGCACGTTGGGTTCGCGCGCGATGAGTTTCGCGATAGCCACCCGGCTCAACTCGCCCCCGCTCAGGGCCGAGACCGGTTTGAAGACGTCGTCGCCGATAAACAAAAACCGTCCCATATACGTGCGCACCTGCTCGGGCGTCCAGTCGGTGCGGGTATTGCGCATCTCCTGGAAGATGTCGAGTTCACGGCTCAGGTTGTCGTGATGCTGTTCATAGAAGCCCAATTGGACCTTGTGTCCCAGCCGCACCTCGCCCTCGCCGCCCGGGAGACGGCCGGCAAAATGCCGCAGCAACGTCGTCTTGCCGCAGCCGTTGGGTCCAATGATGCCGATGCGCTCCCCCCGCTTGATTTCCAGCGAAACTCCCTCGTACAGAACCAGCGGGCCGTACCGCATCGCAATGTCTTTGGTTTCGATGACCACCTCGCCCGTGCGCACCACGGCGCCGAACCGGAACCCCGCCGAGCGGCCCTCGGGGGGCGGGGCATCAATCCGCTCGATCTTCTCGAGGCGTTTCACGCGGCTCTGCACCTGGCTCGCCTTGGTGTTCTTGTAGCGGAACCGCTCGATCCAACGCTGTTCCTTTTCGATGAACTCCTGCTGCTTCTGGTAGGCCTTTTCGTGTTGTTCGCGCAGGAGGGTCTTCTGGCGGAGGTAATACGAATAGTCGCCCGTATAACTGCGGACCTGGCCCCGCTCGACCTCGTCAATGCGTTTGACCACGGCGTCCAGGGTGCGGCGGTCGTGGGAGATGATCACAAACGCCTTCGACGATTCCCGAAGGAACCCCTCCAGCCATTCGCGGGCGGCTATGTCGAGGTGGTTCTCCGGTTCGTCGAGCAGAATGAGGTCGGCGTCCTGCAGCAAAACGAGCGCGAGCATGAGGCGGGTGCGCTGCCCGCCGCTCAGGGCCGCCACCGGCAGATCAAACTCGTCTTCCTGGAACCCCAGCCCGAACAGCACGCTGCGGACTCGGGCGCGGAATTCATAGCCGCCGTGGAGCCGGAATGTGTCCTGAAGGCGGCTGTAGGCGTCCATGACCCCGTGGTCGCCGGAGGCAAGCCGGTGCTCCAGGTCGCTCAGGCGTTTTTCCTCTTCGATGAGGCCCTCGAAAGACCGCATTACAGCGTGATGAATGGTCTCACGGGGAGGCAGATCCGGCATCTGAGCGAGGCAGGCGATGCGCGCGCGGCGCATGCGCTCGATGGCCCCCGCCGTGGGCTCGAGTTGCCCGGTTATCAGGCGGAAAATGGTGGTCTTGCCCGTGCCGTTGCGGCCGATCAGGCCGATCTTTTCACCCTCTTCAACGCGGAAATCGACGTCTTCCAGCAGCGGAACGCCGTTGTACGATTTCGATACCTTTTCCAGACGCACCAGGCTCATCGGAGCACATTATCCTCGATACGTGCGGAACCTTCCGCGACACACAGCAAAACGTGATTATACCGGTTGGGCAGAGCCCCTATCCAGAACGCTTGCAGCACAGGCGCTCGCCTGCATCCGGATCTGAGCCTTACAATAAGAAATGCAAGCGAGACGCCTGCACTACAAGAGGGCGGAGGCCCGGGTCGCACGAGGCGCCCGGGGGGATGCTGCTACGATTTCCGCAGCAGTGTTTCGTAGAGGGCGATGTAGCTCTCGACCATGCGGTCCGCGGTGAGGTGTTCGTGGACATAGCCCATCGCGCGGTCGGCCAGTTCGGCGGCGAGGTCGGGGTCCTGGATGATGCGCAGCATGGCGGCTGCGAGGGCTGTGGGATTCTCTCTAGGCACCATGAGGCCGGTGATGCCGGGTTTGACGGTTTCGATCATGCCCCCGGCATCGGTGGACACCACGGGCACACCGGAAAACATGGCTTCGGCGCACACGCCGCCAAACCCTTCCTGTTTGCTCGACAACACAAACGCGTCAAATACAGGCAAGATGCGCGGCACGTCCTTCCGGTAGCCCAACAAGGTCACGCTATCGGCGATTCCCGCCGAGGCGAGCCGGGATTCAATGTCCTGGCGCAGTTCCCCGTCTCCCACGAGCACGAGATGCGCTTCCGGCAGACTCTCCTTCACTTTGCTGAACGCCCGGATGAGCGTCGCATGATCTTTGTGGGCGACAAAGGCGCCGACATTGCCGAAGAGCGGCGCGTCCTCCGGCAGATTCAGTTCGGCGCGGCTGCAGGGCGTGACATCGAACCGGGCGGGGTCCTGAGCGCTGTTGATGACGGACAGTTTTGTCTCGAGCACGCCGAATTCGCGCAGAATTTCGGCAATGCAGTGCGACACGCAGGCGATGCGATCAGGCAACGCGTATTTTTTCCGGTTAAAGAAACCGGGCCTGGGCACGAAATCCACGCGCCGGGTTACGACGACCCCGGCGCGTCCGGCCATCGCGCGCGCGAGGCATGCGAGGGTATGGGTATGGCTCGTGTGGGCGTGCAGGATATCGATGTTGAGGCGCTTGACCGCTTGCGCGAGACGCCAGACCGTGATCGGGTCAAGTTCCCCGCGAAACGGGCAGGCAACGCGCGTGAGGTTCTGGAGACCGTGATCTCTGCGCAGGAATTCGCTGTCCGCACGGCCCGCGACCGCGACGAAGTGCCCGCGCAGGGCCAGCCCGCGAATGAGATAACTGGCCTGTTGTTCTCCCCCGCGCCAGCCGTGTTGCTCGTCAAGATGCAGAATGCGCACCGTGAATCTCCAAAGCCCGGTAGTAGGCGTCGACAGTGCGCCGCGCAAATACCTGCAGGGTAAAATCGCGAAGCACCCGCCGGCGTCCCGCCGCCCCCATTGTACGGCGCAGGGCCTCGTTTTCCAGGAGTTCCTTCATGGCGTCAGCCAGAGGCTCCACGGTGCCCGTAGGCACAATGAACCCCTCGACGCCGTCGCTGAGGATCTCCGTCAGCCCGCCGTAGTCGGAACAGACCACGGGTTTCTCTTCGGCCATCTGTTCTTTGAGGCTGAAAGACGATGTGTCGCAGTCGATGGACGGCTGGACGCCAAGGTCGAAGGCCTGGGTGCACCGTGCCATATCGTCGCGAAACCCCGCGAACCGCACGATGTCGGCAATGCCCAGGTCGCGCGCGAGCCGGAGCAACTCCGGCTCGAGATCCCCCCGGCCCAGGATGAGAAGGCGGAGGGCCGGGAACGCGCGCGCAAGCAGGGCCGCCGCGCGAAACAGGTACTGGTGGCCTTTGGCGGGCACCAGCCGGGCGGCAATGCCGCAGACCAGGTCGCTGTCGCGGTAGCCGAATTCGGCGCGCGCCTCCGCCCGCTGCCGTTCGTCGGGGCGGAACTCTTGCGCGTCAACGCCGTTGTGCACCGAGCACATCCGCGCGGGCTCGAATGCCCGTTGCTTTCCCAGGGAGTGGCGCACCATCTCGCACACCACGATCTGAAAGTCGGTCCATTGCCGGTTCAGCACACGGTTGGGATAGAGGTCGTGGACCGGATAGGTGTTGTGACGGGTCCGCACAACGCACACCGGGCGTCCCATCAGGCGGTTTGTTCCGGCAATGACCCAATGGTCCTGAGAGCCGTTGACGTGCAGAATGTCCGGCGCTTCCTCGAGGATAACGCGCCGGGTTTCCCGGAAGTCGGCCAGCCAGCAGGCCGGGCGGAGCCCCCCGCGAAACGTAAATCCGTTGTTGACGGCACAGGCCGCCGCATTCGCGTGCTCAACCAGCACGGAGTCGCGTTTGCACCCGATGGTGACGCGATGTCCAAGGCGGGTGAGCTCCGCCGCCAGGTTGGCGACATAGCGGACCTGTCCTCCCCCGTGCAGGTGCGGGTCGCTTATCAGGATATGCAGAGGGCGGTGTGTCACGTCGCGGAAACCGCCTCTTCCTGGTACAGGTCCGGCAAATGCTCGATGGTGATGCCTTTGAATGCGGCCGGATCAAAATGCGTGGCGAACAGGACCACCTGATTGGCCGTGCCAAACCGGAGTTTGCTTCCCGCCTCGAAGAAGTAGGCCACCACGGGGTTGGGATTCGGGGTGTATCCCCGCCAGGACGCCAGGGCGGGATACACGTCGCGCTGCTCGCCGTTGAGCCAGGCGCGTAACCCGAAATTCCTTCCGGCGAGGTCGAGCCCGCATTTGCGTGGAAGGCGCGCCGCATAGCCTTCGGGTATCCCCGGCACGCCGGAACCGGTGCGAATGGGATCGAAGTCCTCGTCCGTTTCGAATCGGATCACAAAAAACAGGCGTTTCGGGCAGGCCCAGCAGGGGCGATCCAAGTGGAACGGCTGCGTGTCGATGTGTTCCATGAGCGTCTCGGGCAGGCAGACCGTGGCGCAGAGCCAGGCGTCGCGGCGGATGTCCGCACCGGGCCCGCAGGGAATCCCCTGAAACCCGCCCGGCGGCAGCGTGTCTTTGCCCTCTTCGAACAGGCGGCGGGCGATCGTCCATTCGTCGATGCGGGACCGGACGGGCGCCCCTGCGAACGCGACGGTCTTGTGCTCGAACTGCTCTTCGCGCCGAACCACGATGTCGGCCGACGTGCCCGGACGGCCCTGAACGGAGACCAGGCCATTGTCCACCCTGGCGGGAGCGCCAAACACTTCGGGCCGTTTCCGGCGCGCGGCCGCCGGAGAACGGCGCACCACCTCGATGATCCGCGCCTCCTTCGGGTCCAGCACGCAGGTGAATTCACTGTCGCGCGCGAATAGGCCGTCATTGGGCCCGAGGTAATTGTATTCGCGCGGATATAACTCCCGCACGATGTACTCGAGGTCATGCTTGAGGTGAAGGCGCAACCGCACTTCCCGCGGGTCATAGCAGGTGTTGAAGAGGAAGAGCACCGCCCCCTGGGCGGTGGCGTAGCTGTAGCCGTCGACCGGGCCCAGCCCGGGCTCACCGAGGATTTCCTCAACGAACAGGCGGTCCGCCAGATTCTTGCTCTCCAATGTCAGCCACTTAAGCGCGAACGCCTTGTCCTCCTCGGGAAGCTCCTGGGGTAGGGCGTGCACGCGGTGGCGGGGCGCGGTGGCAATCGCGGACACAAGGGCATACCGCCACCCCGCGCTGTCGTGGTACAGATACCAGGGATAATGC
>LSQX01259252.1_pt1 | contig 17033 bp, 9 predicted proteins | sample 654561 | NCBI WGS metagenome assembly LSQX01 (sample SAMN04489861, study PRJNA283612) | anaerobic digester metagenome | isolation source: 4 biogas reactors fed with cattle manure at either 37C or 55C with and... | place: Denmark: Kongens Lyngby | collected 2014
TCATTCCAAATCTCCATGGCATGGCGGTTTTTCTTACGTCGATTTATTGGTTGAAGGGGTTACCCAAAAATTTCTAGAAGTTACGATTCCCGGTTACGAAAAAATATCCGAAGATGAGTTCGGAAAAATTGTTCCCGGAATTTTTACGGATGAACCGGGAATACCTTCTTCAGGCGGCATAAGATGGACACCTGATTTATTTAACGAATTTGAAAAAAAATGGGAATATGATTTGAAATTACATCTCCCTTCATTATTCGAAGAGATTGGCGATTGGAAAAAAATACGACACAATTATATGGAAACATTATTGCAAATGTTTATTGATCGCTGGTCTAAGCCCTATTTTAATTATTGCGAAGAAAATAATCTTATCTGGACCGGTCACTATTGGGAACATAATTGGCCGGACCTATCACAAGGAGGAGACAATATGGCCATGTACGCCTGGCACCAGATGCCCGGTATAGATATGTTGTTTAACCAATTCAACGAGACATCACCTAGAGCACAATTTGGAAACATAAGAGCAGTAAAAGAACTAAGGAGTGCTGCCAATCAAGTCGGTTATAAAAGAACGTTGTGTGAAACTTATGGAGGAGGAGGATGGGACGTTACCTTCAAGGATATGAAAAGATTGGGAGACTGGACGTATGCGTTGGGTGTAAATTTCATGAACCAACATCTTTCGCATACTACACTGAAAGGAGCACGCAAATATGATTATCCTCCCGTTTTTACCTACCATTCTCCCTGGTGGTCGGACTATAAAGTTTTAAATGACTATTTCGGCAGATTGTCGGCAGCTCTTTCCAATGGGGAACAGATCAACGACTTGCTCGTCATCGAACCCACCACGACACTTTGGAATTATTATTCTTATGTGAAAGGAAATAGAACTCTCGAACAAATAGGACAAGAATTTCAACACTTTGTTATCCGGCTCGAAAAAGCACAAGTTGAATACGATTTAGGTTCGGAAAATATAATAAAAGATAGAGGTTCCATAAAAAAGGGAAAATTCATCATCGGTCAACGGGGTTATTCTACCGTGATCATTCCTCCGCTGGTGGAAAATATAGAAAAACATACTTTCGATTTATTGACCGATTTTGTGAAACAGGGGGGAAGAATTATTTCGTTTTCCGTTCCGGAGAGATTAAGTGGCGAACTTGACGGCAGCGTTTCGGAATTTTTTAAATCCGACAATTCATCAATCGTTCTTTTAAATCAACTTGAAGAAGAGGTTATTCGTCATTATTTTAATAATTCTGAAATTCAATTTACCGACATAAAAGGTGGAAATTTATTTCATCAACGACGAAAATATAAAGATGGTCAGCTTCTATTTCTTGTAAATTCAGCAATGAAGGAGCCAACCAACGGTATGATAAAGGCAAAGGGTAAATCCGTTGTTGAAATGGATGCTTTCACCGGCGACTTAAAATCATATCCTTTTGCAGCAAAGAACGAAGAATTGAGCATCAACTTCAATTTACCGCCCTCAGGAAGCCTTTTACTTTTCATCTCCAACAAGAAAATTAAAGAATACGAATCTGATAATGAATATATCAATGCACAAATAATAAGAGAAGAAAGTCCTTTAGAAATATTTCCCCTGCAAGAAAATGCAATGAAGGTCGATTTTTGCGATCTCATGATTAAAGGGAAAGAATACAAAAACATTTATTTCTCAAAGGCTGCAGATATTGCGTTTAATGAATACGGTTTCGAAGGAAATCCATGGAATACTTCCATTCAATACAAAAGACAAATTGTGGAGCGTGATACCTTTCAAAGCGGAGGTTTTACGGTAAAATATTATTTTGAAATAAAAGGTGATATTTCAAACAACAATATGAAAGTTTGTGTGGAACGCCCTGAAATTTTTGAAGTGAAAATAAATGGAACAAAGGTATCTCCAATCCCAGACAAGTGGTTTTTAGACAAATCTTTTCCTCTTTACGATATAAGTCAATGGGTTAAACCCGGCAAAAATATAGTGGAAGCGACCGTAGAACCCATGAGTGTTTTTGCAGAGATCGAACCTATTTATATAATAGGAAATTTTACGGTTTTACCTGCGAATACCGGGTGGATGATCGATATGAAAAAGCCTTTGCTTGAATTAGGCTCATGGAAAAAACAAGGATTCCCTTTTTACAGTTGGGCTGTTGGGTATAAAAAGAACTATCAAATCGAAGATATCCAAAAATCCTATAAAATAGCTCTTCCACAATGGAACGGAACGGTCTGTGAAGTTATCGTGAATGATAAAAAAGCAGGGATTATTGGTTTTGAACCTTTTGAGCTTGATATCTCTGATTTTATAAAACAAGGAGAAAATGCGATAGAAATACAGGTCATTGGCAGTTTGAAAAACCTGCTTGGACCTCATTTTAATCATCCGGATCCCGGTCTTGCCAGCCCTTGGCATTGGCGAAATGTTGAACACGATATTCCGGGTAACGAATATCAAATGATGGATTACGGTTTATTTGAAGATTTTAAATTAATCTCTTATGACAAACAATGAATTAATTTCAGCAGTTAAGGAAAGAAACAATGTCGCCCGCATCGGTCTATTTGGCGTTGGTCTCGACACCTATTGGGGTCAGTTTGACGGACTACTCGATCACCTGAAAAAATATCAGCGGCAAATCAAAGAAAAAATTGAAAGTTTCGGTGTAGAGGTTATCGATGCCGGCATGATAGACAATGCGTATAAGGCAAGAGAAGCAGCCGATTTACTGAAAGCACAAGATGTAGAAACGGTATTTCTGTATATTTCCACCTATGCACTTTCATCAACCGTTTTACCTGTGGCGCAGAAAGTAAAAGTTCCCGTTGTGTTGCTCAATCTTCAACCTGTTCCGCAATTCGATTACGAAAAATTTAATCATCTAAACGACAGGGGAAAGATGACAGGCGTTTGGCTGGAACATTGTCAGGCCTGTTCGGTTCCCGAAATTGCGGGGGTTTTCAATCGTGCCGATATTCGATATGATATTGTTACCGGATATCTTCACGACGAAAAGGCATGGGACGAGATAAAAGAATGGGTTGAAGCCGCCAAAGTGGCAAAAGCCCTACGCAACAATCGTATGGGAATATTGGGACATTATTATGGCGGAATGCTCGACGTGTATACCGATCTTACGAAACAGTGCACTGTATTCGGCACCCACTTCGAGATGCTGGAAATGTGTGAGCTGAAAAAATATCGAGAAGAAATTACAACCGAACAATTGAATGCCAAGATTGCCGAATTTCATACCGCTTTTGATGTAGTTCCCGAATGCGATCCCACCGAAATCGAACGCGCTGCCCTTACGTCGGTTGCTCTCGACAAACTGGTAACGACTCACCAACTGGATTCTCTGGCTTATTATTATGAAGGCCAACCGGGAAACGAATATGAAAATATCGTCACTTCAGTCATTGCGGGCAATACCCTGCTTACCGGGAAAAATATCCCGGTGGCAGGCGAATGTGAAGTAAAAAATGCGCAAGCCATGAAAATTATGGCGGAATTTGGAGCGGGAGGTTCTTTTTCGGAATTTTATCTGATCGACTTCAAAGACAATGTGGTGTATCTCGGACACGATGGTCCTGCACATTTTGCCATTGCCGAAGGAAGAGTTAAACTGGTTCCATTGCCGGTTTATCATGGAAAACCCGGTAAAGGATTATCCATTCAAATGACCGTCAAACACGGACCGGTAACCTTACTGTCGGTCGTAGAAGGGAAAGATGAGGTATTCTTATTGGTAGCCGAAGGAGAATCGGTACCGGGACCTGTATTGGAAATCGGGAATACCAACAGTCGATACAGGTTTTCACTCAGCGCCAAAGAATTTATCGATCGTTGGTCAAAACAGGGACCCGCACATCATTGCGCCATCGGCGTGGGGCATATAGCCGAAAAAATAAAGAAATTAGGACGATTGTTGAATTTGAATGTAATACATGTTTGTTGAATGAAAAATCAAAAATTGCAATTTATCGCTTTAACTGCCGTTTTTCACCTGCTGATACCAACCAACATTTCTTTTGCCCAATCAAACCGGGAAATTTCAATGCAGTATGATATTGCCGCTTATGTTTGGCCATCTTATCATCCGGACGACCGGGCAAAGATTTTCTGGCCCGAGGGTATCGGCGAATGGCAAAGGAATATGCTGATAATCATCCTCGGCAAACGCCTCTAATTACAATCAACAGTTGGAACGAATGGACCGAAACGAGTTACCTGATGCCATGCACCATGTATGGATATGGTTATCTGGAAGCTATCAAAAAAGTTTTTGAAAATAATAACGACCAACAAAAGTAAAATGATAAAATTAGATGCAAGATGAATAAAATAAAATCAATATGCGGGGTTAATCTAATTCTATTTTTAGGGATGGTTTTCTTTGCCATGAGTTGTCACAGGCAAAGCCGATTGGAGGTGTATGAACTTCAATGCGAAAATCTTTCCAATCCAATGGGTATCGATAAAACAACACCCCGTTTCAGCTGGAAAATCAAAAGCAAGAAAAACGGTACCGAACAAAAAGCTTTTCAAATTCTGGTAGCAAGCGACATCTCCCGTTTAAACGAAAAAGAAGCAGATTTATGGAAATCGGGGAAAATTGAATCCGAATCAAGTATTTTTATTCCCTATAAAGGAGAAAAATTACATTCCGGATCGGTTGCCTATTGGAAAGTACGGGTATGGGACGAAGAAAATAATGCATCCTCATGGAGTGAGCCCGCCCGATTCAGCATTGGTTTATTAAATGAAGCCGACTGGCAGGCGTCATATATTGCTTTCAATACGGAGGCAGGTTACCGTGAATGTCCTCAGTTATATAAAACATTCGAAGTGGCCGATACAAATTCGTCTATATTCCTTCATGTAAATTCGTTGGGATATCATGAAGTTTATCTCAATGGACAAAAAGTAGGCAAAGGAGTGCTTGTTCCGGCAGTTTCCCAATTCGATAAACGTTCATTGATCAATACCTACGACATTACCTCCTTGATAAAAAAAGGAAAGAACGATTTAATTATTTGGTTAGGGAGCGGTTGGTATACAACAGGATTGCCCGGAGTAGTAAACGATGGGCCGGTAGTAAGAGCACAACTGGAAAAAGTGAAAAACAATCAACGAGAAATCATCTTAACTACCGATTCAACATGGTTAGGACGAAAAAGCAGTTACACGCGGCATGGAAACTGGCGCCCTCATCGTTTTGGAGGAGAAATCATGAATGGTTCGTTGGCAAAAGAAGATTTGTGTATTGAAAATAATCAGACAAAAAAATGGGAACCTGTATCGGAAATTTCAATACCACTACACGAAGTAAGCCCTCAAATGGTAGAACCCAATATCATTGCCGATACTATACACCCCGTTTCCATTATTGCCCTTGCACCGGATACTTTTTTGGTGGATATGGGGAAAAACCTGACCGGATGGGTGGAAATCCATTTCCCGAAACTCGAAAAATCACAATCGGTAAAAATGGAATACTGCGATCACCTCATTGACGGACAAGAATTTTACGATATGAATCAGTACGATTTATATCTTGCCTCGGGAACTTTACCGGAAATTTTTGTAAATAAATTCAACTATCACGGATTTCGCTACATACGGATCACAGGATTAAAAGAAATGCCGGTGGCCGATTCCATCAAAGCCTTTCTCATCCATACGGACTATAAACCGGCTTCAGGCTTTGAATGCTCTGATCCCGATATGAATCGGATTCATGACATGATATGGTATACCCTCCAATGTTTGAGTTTGGGAGGCGATTTGGTGGACTGTCCTCATCTCGAACGACTTGGATACGGAGGAGACGGCAATGCTTCTACCCTTACTGCACAGACCATGTTTAACCTCTCGCCATTGTATAATAATTGGCTTCAAGCATGGGCTGATGTTATCCGCGACGATGGGGGTATGCCACATACCGCTCCAAATCCTTATCCGGCCGGAGGAGGCCCCTACTGGTGCGGTTTTATTATCACGGCAACATGGAACACTTTTTTGAATTACGGGGATACATTGCTCCTCCAAAAATATTATCCCGTAATGCAAAAATGGTTGGGATATGTGGATAAATACACCGTAAACGGCCTTTTAAAACGTTGGCCCGATACGGACTACCGCAACTGGTATCTTGGTGACTGGGCTACCCCCACGGGGATCGATCAAACGGCAGAAACTTCTGTCGATCTTGTAAATAATTCGTTTGTAGTCGTTTGTCTGGATAATATGCAAAAAATTGCCCATGTTCTCGGAAAAAAGGAAGACGAAACATTATATGCTACAAAAAAAGAACAATTGCGAAAAACAATTCACGAAACATTCTTCAATGAATCGAATAATACCTATGGCACGGGAACCCAAATTGACCTGGCTTTCCCGATGATCGCCGGCGTTGTGCCGAAAGATAGGCTGAAAGACGTAGAAAAATCCTTTTATAAAGAAACGGAAATAAACCGAAGAGGTCATTTTGCTTGTGGGCTGGTCGGTATTCCTGTCGTAACGGAATGGGCTATAAAAAATCAAGCTGTCGATTTAATGTATTCCATGCTAAAAAAACGGGACTATCCCGGTTATTTATACATGATCGACAACGGGGCTACGACCACATGGGAACATTGGGATGGTGCACGTAGTCATATCCACAATTGCTATAATGGCATTGGCTCATGGTTTTATCAAGCCATAGGCGGCATACGCCCCGTAGAAGATGTTCCCGCATATAGGAAGATATGTATTCAACCCCAGATTCCTAAAGAGATAAGATGGGCCAAAACATTCAAAGAGACCCCTTGGGGAAAATTATCGGTCAACTGGGTTTTAAAAAATGATCAAACGATGGAAATCGATCTTGAGATACCGGTTGGAATGGAGGTCGAAGTCATTTTGCCAATCGGAGCCAACCAATTCACATTAAAAGGCAAAAAGCATCAATTGAAAAAGGGGGAAAGTCAAACGATAAAACTGAAAAGCGGAAAATACAAAATCAGCTATAAAAATCCACTTTAAATCTAATCAAATTACAACGATTAGATTCGAATCCATCAAAAATTAAACAATTTTCGTATGAAAATGCATTTAAAAAATAAAGGTATCCACCCTATTATTTTTATAGTGATAGGCAATATCATTTTATTTATTTCCACTTCATTTTTAAATCTTCCAAAATCTCGACAATGGGCAGATGATTTATTGGATGAAAGCACATTCAAAAACCCCGACAAGGGATATTATCCCGAAACGTGGTTCCATTTTATCGGTGGAAATATCTCAAAAGAAGGGATAACGGCCGATTTGGAAGCAATTTCAGCTGCCGGTATATCGGGGATACAGTTGTTTCATGGACAGTTTGGGGGTGCCTGGCCGGGGGTTTCTCCTCAAATAAAATGTTTGAGCGAATCATGGGAAGAACATATCCGCTGGACGGCAAAAGAATGCAAGCGATTGAACTTGAATTTCACCATGCAGAACTGCCCCGGTTGGTCATACGCCGGAGGCCCATGGATTAAACCGGAGAATTCCATGCGCCATTTGGTCTATTCACGTACCGACATAGAAGGGGGCAGCAGGAAGAAGATTCAACTGACAAAGCCTCAAGAAAGCGAAGAGGAATGGCGTGATTACGAGGATTTGTTTGTCGTTGCCTTCCCAACCCCCGAGGATGACACAGGAAATCGCCTGATTCCGAAAGAGATAAAAAGCAATCGGGACGTATTGCTCAATCGTTTATCCGTCAACAATGGCAAGATGATCACTCCCGAAGGAATTTCATACCGTATCCTATGGTTATACGATTGCAAACGTATGTTGCCGGAAACATTGGAAAAAATCCTTTCTTTTGTCAAACAAGGAATAATTGTGGTAGGGAGCCCACCTGACAATATTGCCACTTTAAGCGGAGGAAAAGAAGCAGAGCTGCGATTTAGAAAAGTCGTTAAAGAGCTGTGGGGCAACGGCGAAGCAAAAGTGCGCAAAGTGGGAAAAGGAAAAGTTTACCGCAGCGATATAGAATCGGTTTTAGATGCCGAAAAGATTCAGAAGGATATAAATGTCGGTTTTTCTGATGTACATTGGTTGCATCGAAGAACAGCCGATGCCGATTTCTATTTTGTTTCTACTCCGATTGACAAAGGATACAAGGGAAATATCTCGTTTCGAAGTAAAGGATTTGCAGAAATATGGGATCCTTTGACAGGAGAAATCACAAAAGCATCTTCCACGACAAACAAAAATGGTTGTGCCGCAATCGAAATGAATATGCCGGCCGGCACTTCCCGTTTTGTCGTTTTTTGGAAAAACGAATCCCGGCAAGCAAAAGCTCCTCTTTTTTATACCGAAAAAATGGAAATGCAGACTCCTTGGGAAATCCGTTTTCCTCCGGGTTGGGGAATTCCCGATTCGCCCGTTTTCATCGATCAATTGAAACCATGGAAAGATCTTCCTTTAACCGAAGAGGGCAAATCTTTTTCGGGTACGGCTGTTTATACCGCTTCTTTCAACATGGATAAAAAAGAAGGAATACATTATTCTTTGGATATGGGACAGGTGGAAGTAATAGCGAAAGTCAAACTCAATGGGAAGGATGTCGGTACAAAATGGACTTATCCCTATCGGATGGAAATTACCGATTATCTCAAGACAGGAAAAAATACGCTGGAAATAGCGGTAACGAGCACATGGCATAATCGTCTTGTTTATGATGCAAATTTACCCGAATGGGAAAGGAAAACATGGACAATCGCAGGACCTGATTCCCAATCTCCCCTAAAAGAATATGGGTTGATAGGCCCGGTGTGGATATGTTACGAATGAAAACTAAAAACTTGCATGAATTGGAGTTAACATTATTAACACTATTAACATTATTAACTTTATTGACGTTAATACGCAAAAAATAGCCGGTGCTCCTTTTCTTAATTGGACGAAGAGCGCTTTATTGCCTGATTTTCTGAACACTATCCGATAAAAAAAGCGTTGCGGTTCCGAAAAATCGTTTTCCGGGACGAGTGAAAAAAATTTTTATCCTCCGTCGGATTTTCCGACGTAAAGAAATATTTCGATTTACCTTCGTCCCAATAGTATTCTTTAACAAACGAGCAGGATTTCCCGCCAAAACAAAGCGATTTTGGGTTAAAAAACCAAAATATGCGCCCGTCGGATTTTCAGAAATGGGATAAAATTTTTTTTAAGCTCTATCGGGTTTTCCGACGGAGGAAATTGGTTAGTTATTGTTAACGCGCGTTTTCCGAAAAAGGATAAAAATTTGCCCCGCTTCCATCGGAAAATCCGACGAAGGAATACACAACAATCCGCGTAATCCCAATTTCCTCACCAATTGCAATAAACATAAAATCCAACAAAGGGACACACAACAATCCGCCTTGCGAAATTCGCAACCATCAACGAAAGATTTTCTTTCCGACGAAGAAATACATGACGTTGGCGAAATTCATACGAAGAAAACGTAAGACAATACAATAATGTTAAATGTCAAATAGTGCAGTATTTAAATCATTTTTTGAAGCCCGCTATCAATTTCATGATGTATATTTGTCAAATATATTGCGTAAGAATGATCAATAGAAAAACGCCATAAATATATTTTTCGCATGAAACCGATGAAACCGACATTTTTTTTTGAGTTATTTATTCTAATCTGCGTTACCTGCATATCATGCAATCAACATAAAATAAATAATGTCAACAATATTACCATTGAAAATGAACAATTCAAATTAATTATTGGAACAGATGGATTTTCTAAAAGCCTTTTATTTAAGACAACAAACGAAGAATGTTTAATTACGAATGTAAATACGGCATTGTTTTCAGTTACACAAGAACGCCCTTATCATAATGAAATCAAATTGTCCCACCCGAGATGTACACGGGGAATAGATAAAACAACCGTTTTGGGTTCATGTGGCCTCGGCCCAGTACAAAGTTTATAGTCGTTTGAATCCTGAACCTATGTTTGGACAAGGGGCTGCAAAAACTCATTTTAGCTGGCATAGGCTAAGTGAGGGTAATGCTTTCGACGTTTTCCCTCCCGAATCTTTAAAAGAAGAAATGTGATAAAAATTTGCTAACTTGCAATTGTTACATAAACTCCAAATACTCCATTCCAATCAATGTAAAGGTAAAGGCAAACAATAAATTCAACAAAAATGAAAAAAACAACTCTTTTACTTTCAATTCTTTTTCTGCTTTTATTTAATCTTCAAAGTTATTCGCAAATCACCCCCACAAATCTCAAGTGCGAATACATCCAAAATCCCATCGGCATCGATGAACATTCTCCACGCTTTACATGGCAAATAAAATCGAAGGAACAAGGGGTATTCCAAAAAGCATACCAAATAGTGGTAGGAACAATACCGGAAAAAGTATCTGCAGGCCGGGGAGATATCTGGGATTCGGGAACGGTAAATTCTTCTTTTATCCCCGCAATTTACCAAGGGCCTTATTTACAACCTTTTACTCGCTATTTCTGGAGTGTTCGGGTGCAAGACGCAAACAGTAGTTGGTCAGAATGGGCGCCCGCAGCTTATTTCGAAACGGGAATGATGCGGCAGGAAAATTGGAAAGGCCAATGGATTACCGATACTTACGATTACAATGTGAAACCGGCACCCTTTTTTCGAAAAGAATTCACCATAAACAAACCCTTGTCGTCGGCAAGGACTTATATCGCCGTGGGCGGATTGTATGAGCTCTTCGTTAATGGAAAACGTATTGGCGATCATAGGCTCGATCCAATGTACACCCGTTTCGATCGCCGCAACCTGTATGTGACCTACGATGTTACTGAAAATCTGCAGCAAGGAAAAAATACCATTGGAGTACTACTGGGTAACGGTTGGTACAACCATCAATCAACCGCCGTCTGGTATTTCGACAAAGCACCCTGGCGTGCACGACCTAAATTCTGTTTGGATTTACGCATGACCTATTCGGATGGTTCCATTGAAACCGTTTCTACCGGACAAGATTGGCAAACCCACTTCAGCCCTGTCATTTTCAACAGCATTTACACCGGGGAACATTACGATGGACGGTTGGAACAGGAGGGATGGGATATGCCGGAATTTAATCCCAAAGGATGGAATAACGCAATAGCTACCGGCGCTCCTTCGCAAAATATAACGGCACAAGTACTGCATCCGATTCGAAATGTCGCAAAAATTCCCGCCGTTGAGATGAAAAAAATAGATGAATATACGTGGCTATTCGATTTTGGAAGAAATATAGCCGGGGTAACCCAAATAAAGGTTTCCGGTAGAGAAGGAACCACAATCCGGATGAAACACGCCGAGCGACTGGATTCGACAGGACGGGCCGACCTATCGAATATCGACGTACATTACCGTCCGACAGATGATTCCGACCCTTTCCAAACCGATATTTTTATCCTTAACGGACAAGGAGAAGAAACATTTATGCCAAGATTCAACTACAAAGGATTTCAATATGTAGAAGTAACTTCCGATCAACCGGTAGAACTCACCAAAGAGAGTTTGACGGCTTATTTTATGCACAGCGATGTACCGCAAATAGGGAAAATTCATTCTTCGAACAATACACTAAATAAAATATGGGAAGCGGCCAATGCGTCCTACCTTTCAAATCTGTTTGGATACCCAACAGACTGTCCTCAGCGTGAAAAGAATGGTTGGACCGGCGATGCGCATATTGCGGTTGAAACCGGACTGTATAATTTTGATGGAATCACCGTGTATGAAAAATGGTTGGCCGACCACCAAGACGAACAACAACCCAACGGTGTGCTACCTGCCATTATCCCCACCGATGGATGGGGATATCAATGGGGTAATGGTCCCGATTGGACTAGCACAATTGCTCTTATCCCATGGAATATATACCTTTTTTACGGCGATTCACGTCTGCTGAAACAATGTTACGACAATATCAAAAGATATGTGGATTACATCGACGAACATTATCCGTCGGGAATGACCGACTGGGGCTTGGGCGACTGGATTCCGGTGAAATCGACCACACCCAAAGAATTTACTTCAACAGCTTATTATTATATAGACGTGGTTATATTATCCAAAGCCGCCAAACTTTTTGGATTTCAAAATGACATTGAAAAATATTCGGCACTGGCTGCAAAAATTAAACAGGCACTGAATAATAAATATCTCGACAACGAAACCGGTATTTACGGAAATGGCTTGCAAACCGAACAAAGTGTACCCTTGTATTGGGGACTTGTGCCGGATGAATTGAGAGAAAAAGTGGCTGCCAACTTGGCCAAACGGGTAGAGGCCGACGGCAAACATATTGACGTGGGACTATTGGGCTCCAAAACCATTTTAAACGCATTAAGCGAAAACGGCTATGCCGACCTTGCTTATGAAGTAGCGTCGCAAGAAACCTTTCCTTCATGGGGATGGTGGATAGTAAATGGGGCAACCACCTTCTATGAAAACTGGCCCATAGACGCCAAAAGCGATATTTCCATGAATCATATCATGTTTGGAGAAATCAATGCATGGTATTATAAAGCACTGGGAGGTATTTTCCCCGACGAAAATCAGCCCGGCTTTAAAAATATCGTATTAAAACCTAATTTTGTACAAGAACTTGATTTCTTTGAGGCCACACATGAAGGACCTTACGGTAAAATTGTTTCTTCCTGGAAGAAAAAGGGGGAAACGGTAGAATATAACGTATCGGTACCACCAAACAGTATGGCAACTTTATATTTGAAAGGGAAAAAAATGAAAGAAAACGGTAGAACCATTGAAGAAAACCCGTGGATAAGAATAAAAGAAACGCAAAAAGATCAAATCATATTGGAATTGAAATCGGGAAATTACCGATTCGAAATCAGATAAAATAAAGATGAAATTAAATCAATTAAAAATCAAAACATTAATTTCTACGGAATTAATCACTTTAATGCCAAAAGAAGTATTAAGTCAAATTAACCGTATATTGGAAAGTTTTCCCGATTCGATCCGGATATGAGCCAGAAAAATACAAAATAACTGACTAAAAAAATCGACGATGAAACAACTATCTGTTTTGCTCTTCGGCTGCTCCTTGCTGACAGGGTGCAGCCACGGAAACGGGGAAGAAACCTCACTAGGCCGCCCCAATATCATTTTCATTTTGACCGACGATCAGCGTTGGGATGCTTTGGGGTATGCAGGAAATAAAATCATCCGCACCCCCGAAATGGACAAGCTGGCGAAAGAAGTAAGAGAAGGTTATAATCGTACCCGCTGGTACTGGCGCTACGATACCCCGGCAAAATACCAGCACAGCATGAAAGGATATTACCGGATGATTAGCGAGGTGGACGATGAAATCGGGGAAATCAGGAAACTCTTGGAAGAGAAAGAAATTGCCGACAACACCGTGATCATTTTCATGGGCGACAACGGCTATTTTGTGGGTGAACGCCAACTGGCCGGAAAATGGCTAATGTACGAGAATTCCATCCGCGTTCCCTTGATGATCTATGATCCCCGGGCAGGTCAACACTTTGATATCGAAGACATGATTTTGAACATTGATATTGCGTCGACTATACTTGATCTTGCCGGGATCGAGCTACCTGAACCTTACCAGGGCTTTAGTTTGATGCCCTATGTAATTGATGGAAAACACGATGAGAAAAGGGAAACAATTCTGATCGAGCATTTGTGGGAACTGCCGCAAATCCCGTCGAGCGAAGGCATCCGCTCTGACAGGTGGAAATATTTCAGGTACAGGTTTATCGATGCCCCAGAAGAGCTGTATGATTTAGATAACGATCCCTTGGAGATCCATAACTTAGCAACCGACCCCAAATACGATAAAGTATTGCAAATATTTCGTAAGGAGCTGAAATACAGAATAAACCAATACTACAATGCCAAATTGGTTTCGGACTTTGTACCTCCGGAAAAAATAAACAAGAATTTTTGACATATAATGAAGAAGCTCATGGACAATTCACTCAATGAAAAAATCAAATCGTTCATTTTGAATGGACTCGATGAACAGCCGGTTGCGGCCAAGCCAAGTCCCTTTTGGCAGAAGCTGAGAGAGGTTGGCACCGAACTATGGCTCGACACGGGCGACATGGATGAGGCAGAAAAGAACTGGTCGGCGGAGATGACCGCCCTGACAACCAACAATACTCTTGTGAACAAGGAAATTCAAAAGGGTATTTACGATGATTTTATTGCTAAAGCGAAGGGGCTCGTAAAAGATTTACCTCTCCGGCAACAAATTATGGAAATCGCTTTTATTTTAAATGCCCGTCATGGATTACGGCTTGCCAAAAAGTTTGGCGGTTTTGTAAGCGTAGAACTGCATACCGATACAGCACATGATATCCCGGCTATTGTGGACTACGGACAACGTTATTTCCAAATCTGCCCCGATCAGTTTATCGTGAAAGTACCTTACACGGCCGCGGGCCTTTTGGGTGCCCGGAAACTCCGGGAGAAGGGTGTAAAAATCAATTTCACACTTGAATTCTCAGCCCGGCAAAACGTGCTGGTGGCAGCAATCACCAAACCCAATTACCAGAACGTGTTCTTGGGGAGAATCGGCGCTTACATCAGTGACAACGGACTTGGCGACGGATCAGGCGCCGGTGAAAGAGCCGTTCTGGCTTCGCAAAAGTGGGTAACGGAATTGACCAAAGACAATCCGGAACCTACCCGGCTGATTGCGGCCAGCCTACGGAATTACCGGCAACTAGAAGACCTGGCCGGCGTGGATGTGTTTACCATGCCCACTAACGTAGCTGCCGACGGAAAAGCGAAGCTCTCCGGTAATTTCCGCTCCAGGTTATCAGAGGTTTATCCGGTCGGGCTCAACGAAAGAGCAGAAGGCTGTTTCCCCGAAAAACTGTGGGAAGTTACCGACAAAGAACTGGAACTGGCCAAAAGCCTTGACCGAAGCTGCCCGGAGAGCGAAGAAGAACTGATTCAAAGGGTATGGGAGACTGGCTGCAGAGATCTGTTCCCCCGTCTCAGTGAAGCCGATATGCGGCATATTTCTGAAGACGGAAAGATCCCGAAGCATGAACGATGGGCAGAACGGATCAAAAATGGCGAACTGGCAATTGATACCCTGCTCAACCTGGCCGGCCTAGCCAGTTTCGCTTCCGATCAGGCCCAACTGGATGAACGGATCAGGCAGATCATCCTATCAAAATAAACCGGTTTTAATTTAAGATATGACTTGCTGAAAAATCATGAATTATATGATTATCAACCATATAATTTATGCTTTCTCTTTAAAATTACAAACTTCTGAGTAACTCTGTAAAGAGTTTCATTAAACTAACAAATGATTAAACGGAATGAACAACAATTTCAGATTTTCCATCTTCCTTAGTTTGCTTTTAATAAGCAACTTTGCTTTTGAGGTTTTTTCCCGGGAGAAGAAAAATAATGATTTAGAAAATCAATATTTTGTAGCCGCTTATATTTGGCCATCATGCCATCATGACGAACGGTTTGGCGACATGCTCTGGCCGGAAGGAATTGGCGAATGGGAAGTGATAAAAAAGGGGACTCCCCGGTTTGAAGGACATTACCAGCCCCGCCTACCCTTGTGGGGTTATGAGATGGACAATGATCCAAAAGTGGTGGAGAAATGGATTGATACGGCTGTAGATCATGGCGTGAATGTTTTTGTGTATGATTGGTATTGGTTTGATGGAGGGCCTTTTTTGGAAAGTGCTCTCAATGACGGATTTTTGAAAGCAAAAAACAATTCGAAAATGCAGTTTTACATTATGTGGGCTAACCATGATGTAAAACGAAACTACTGGAATGTGCATAAATTTAAAGACGATGATTCTCTGCTTTGGGATGGAGCAGTCGATTGGGAGAATTTCAAAATTATTGTCGATAGAGTGATTGACCGATATTTCAAAAGGCCAAACTATTTCAAAATTGACGGCAAACCGGTATTTTCCATTTTCAGCATAGAAAATCTGATGGAAAGTTTTGGAGGAAGTGTGGAAGAAACGCGCAAAGCATTGGATTATTTTAGAGAAAAAGTAAAACAAGCCGGCTTCCCCGATTTGCACATCCAATGGAATCAGGGCGGAGGCTCCGTTATGTCGAGAGATGCAGCCGCTCGATTCTCTCAAAAGGTGAAAGATATGGGGTTCAACAGTGTGGCCATGTACAATATGGGAGGACTGGATGAGGATTATTTGGTATACGGTGCCAATTCGTTAAAAATAAGAGCCCAATTGGATTCGATATTGAATGTCCCCGTATTCCCATGTGTTTCTATCGGGTGGGACGATACACCAAGGTTCCCGGCAAAAGGTAAGAAAGATGTGGTACATTATCACAACACGCCTGTCAGTTTTGCCGCTTTGCTTTTCAAAGCAAAAGAATATGCGGATAATCATCCCGATCAACCCAAGCTTATTACCATCAATGCTTGGAACGAATGGGTAGAAGGCAGCTATTTGTTACCCGATATGTTGAATGGATTTGGTTATCTGAAAGCCGTGAAAAAAGTTTTTGGGGATAAAGACGAAAGTTTGGCATTATTCTCACAGAATGAAATGTCGGGAGAATTGTTCGATTTGGCAAAGATAAAAAACGGAGTTAGGAACAGGCGGATTAGCAGTTACGATAGGACGGGCGGAAACGCCGATAATGTGTCCGGAATCAAACCGGGTGAAAAGCGGACGATTGCCGAAATATCGGGAAAGGGAGTCATCAACCACATTTGGATTACAATTACCCCACCCCCCGGCGAACTGAGCAGAAACGACATCATCCTGCGAATGTATTGGGATGGCAACGAATACCCCTCGGTAGAATCGCCCATCGGTCCTTTTTTCGGTCAAGGATGGAACGAACAGTACAATTATTCTTCCTTTCCGCTGAATGCAGGGCCTGTGAACGGTACCGGACTCTCCTGTTATTTTGCCATGCCTTTCGAAAAAGGAGCACGCATCGAAATAGAGAATCAAACCAACCGGAACATCGAT
>LSQX01214186.1_pt5 | contig 17032 bp, 15 predicted proteins | sample 654561 | NCBI WGS metagenome assembly LSQX01 (sample SAMN04489861, study PRJNA283612) | anaerobic digester metagenome | isolation source: 4 biogas reactors fed with cattle manure at either 37C or 55C with and... | place: Denmark: Kongens Lyngby | collected 2014
CGAGTGGCAAACTGAGATTGAAAGTATCAATTATGCCGAACATGTAGCTAGTAATATTTTCGACAATGATTCCTCCGTCGCTGGCGTTTATGCCGCCAATGCAGATTCAGGCTTATATGAACTAGCTAAATTAAGCGATCTTTTGGTTGATACTGACATTGACTTTCAGTCGGAATTAACAAGTGTGGTTAACCAAGTAAAAAGTAGATAGTTTGCAGAAAGCGCCCGTCTCGATACTATTTCGCCTGAAAGCACCATTTTTTACATTAGCGAAATCACTCGATGATCGTTTACTAATAAGCTCGATGCAACTTATAACTTACAACTTATAACTCTGCGAGAAGCTTGTCGCGTTTCCCAACTTACTACTGCCCGTGAAGCTTGTAGCATCACCCTATTCCCCCAACTTCAGTATTGTGGGGGCTAATTGCGGGTTTTTGCCGATGCTTTCGAGTTTAGCTTGTAAGAGAGGCCGTTTTTCTTTGTCTAAGTGCAAATAATCCAGCATTTTGTTCTCCATGGCGCCTTTAAACTGCGCTGGTGCTGTTTGCCAATCTTGAGCCAGCATCAGTACCGCTACTTCGGTGGGTTGAGCTTTGATTTCAAAACTGCGCCATATACGACGAATATGTTCCGGAGCTTTAGGCTCATTTTCAAAAGCGCGCATAATTTCCGCGGCACGGGAATAGTTAGCTTCTTCTAATTGGGTATAACGCAGGGCTAAAAACAAGGATAAACGCCAATCTTCAGGGTAGGCTTTGATTCCTCTTTCTAAAATTTTCAAATCCGAGGTGTCAGCAGTACCAGCGGCCATGCTACCCACAAAATAGTAGGGCATAAAAAACGACGAATCCAAAGAAGTTACTATGTCCGCATAGGCATTGAGCAGCGCAAAATCTTTACCTTCTAAGCTTAATTCTCCCATGCTGGTCAAAGCTTTGGTCCAAAACAAGGTGGCCACACTTTCTCGGTGTCCAGCACTTAAAGTGCGCACATAGCTGGCCTGGGGGACAAACACAATATCATCGCTGGCAGGGGCAGGAGCAAGCTTGACAAAGCTAAATACCAACAAGCCCAGAGCCAAAATTAAGCAAAATAAGTGCTTCATGAATCCATCCAGTCCATAAAGTCGTCGGTGCTGCTCAAAAGTATGGCCAAACGGGTGTAGCGTCGGTTAATGCGCTGGGTGCGTACAGCGGTTTCCAAGGCTCCAGGCACAGAGATTATCCACACATGTTCTTTGGCGCGAGTTACCGCTGTGTATAATAGGTTGCGCTGTAACATATTAAAGTGAGCATAGTCTAAAACAATCACCACGCCATCATATTCGCTGCCTTGGCTTTTATGCACCGTGCAAGCATAGGCCAAAGTCAAGTCCTGGAGATTTTTGTTTTCTAAAATCACGGTTTTATGTTCAAAAACCACGGTCATTTTTTTGCTTTTGGCATTGTACCTTAAAATAGTGCCCATATCCCCATTAAAAATGTCGTGCTCATAATCATTTTTGAGCTGCATAACTTTATCCCCAATGCGCCAATCCTGTCCTTGGATTTTGATCTTTTCGCCGTGGGGGTTAAGCCAGTTTTGTAAATGTTTGTTGAGGGCTTGGGTGCCGAGTTCCATGCGGTGCATGGGGGTTAAAACTTGAATTTCCCCCTCCACCAACTTTTTTCCGGTGCTAGATACAATGCGTTTTAAATTGCGCAACGCTTCGATGCTGTCGCCCACCGAGGCGTGGTGAAAGTTTGTGCCATGTTCAAGGTGAGGCATTTTGCCGGCGTTAATGCGGTGGGCATTTTCCACAATATCGGATACGCCTTTTTGCCGATAAACTTGGGTAAGTTCCACCGAAGGCACTTGTTCGTGGGAAAGTAATTCTCTTAAAATATTCCCTGGGCCAATGGAAGGCAATTGATCGTGATCACCAATAATAACCAAGCGGGTTTTAGGCCCTAAAGCTTTGATTAAAGCATAAGTCAACCAAGTATCCACCATAGAAAATTCATCTACTATTAATATGTCGGATTCCAAAGTAGTCATGGGTTCGTACTTAAAACTATCGGCATCGGGGTTAAGGGTCAATAATTTATGCAAAGTCATGGCATCGCGATCAGTAATTTCTGACATGCGGCGAGCGGCGCGACCAGTGGGGGCTGCCAAAGAAACATCTAACTTGCACAAATCTGCCAAATGCAAAATCCCCCGCAACGAGGTAGTTTTTCCTGTTCCTGGCCCTCCGGTGATTACCAAAAGGTTTTTTTGCATGGCGTTGATTATTGCTTCCATTTGCAAAGGATCTAAGTCAATATCTTGCCTTTGCATAAAAGAGTCTATGTGTTTTTGTAGAACTTCTGTTTCTATAAGCTCGGGGACGGGTTTTTCTGCAGCATTTTGAATCCAATTGGCGATGGTGCTTTCCGCCTCGAATATCTCTGGGAAGCTCAATCCTTGGGGATGCCTAATAATCTGTACATTTTTGACGGCTGTTTCCAATGCCAGCTGCATGTTTTCTTCCACATCTTCGTTTATGGGGAGGTTCATAGCGCTGCAGCTTTTGGCAAAGCATTGATCCATGGGCAAATATGTGTGCCCATTGCGCTGAGACTCTTTGCGTAAAGTGTAGAGCATGGCCGCTGCAAAGCGATTGTGCGACAAGGGATCTAAGTCCAAGTTTTTAGCCATTAAATCGGCTTTGCTAAATGCGCTAAAGCTAATGTCATTGCTGATTATATAGGGGTTATCGCTGAGTATGTTTTTGGTTTCGTGGCCCAAGTTTTGCCAAATTTTGGCGGCTAAAGAACCGATAATATTGTGTTCATGTAAAAATAAAAAGGTTTCTCGGGAGTTTTTGGCTTCTTGCCAGGCGATGATAAACTTTTGCAATCTTTTGCCACTTAACCCTTTGACTTGGCTGAGTTTTTCGCTTTGGGTGTCTAAAATGTCTAAGGTTTCATCGCCAAACATATCAACGATGCGCGTTGCAGTGGTCAAGCCAATGCCGGGAAACATTCCCCCAGACAGGTATTTGATCAGGGCTTCACCGTCTTCGGGAATCACCATTTTATAGGATTTTATTTGTAATTGTTTGCCAAAGCGTGGGTGTAAAAACCATTCTCCCTCTATATCCAAAAATTCCCCTGCATCAAGGGGAGGCAAATTTCCCACGGCGACCATAGCAAGCTTGTTTTTGGTGTTTTCTACTTTTATTACGCTCCAACCATTATCGTGATTGCGAAATGTTGTGGATAAAACTTTGGCTTGTATTTTCAAAATCACCGTCCTAAACAAGAATTAATAGTTTTGCTTATAACATAATTAAATCATTATATAAAAAAATGTTTTTACTTTCGCTGCATTCCCTATACTTTAAAGCTGAAAATTTTTTGGATAAAAAAAGGGAGAAGATCAAGTCTTCTCCGTAAAAACTTTATAAAATCATAGCTAACTAAGATTTTATTTCTTTTTCTTGTGGCGATCGCGACGACGGCGTTTTTTGCGTTTGTGCGTGGCGATTTTTTTACGCTTTCTTTTTCTTCCGCAAGGCATAAGCTCTCTCTATTTAAATGTTAATACCAAAATTTTAATCAAATTGAACAAAAATTGCCCCTTTTGTCAAATGCAGGAAGAAAATAGCTTCAAATTCTTGACGAGTTTATTTATATAAACTAAATTGAACGCAAAATTTACTGGAGTATATTATGAGTCGCGTATGTGATGTTACAGGTAAGAGAGGTTTGGTAGGTCATCAAGTTTCTCACTCAAATAAGAAAAAGCTTATTAGGCAACAACCAAATTTGCATAAAAAGAGATTTTATATCCCCGAAGAAGATCGTTGGGTTACTTTAAAAGTCAGCGGTCATGGTATGCGTACTATTGCTAAAAGAGGCATAGCGCAAGTGGCTAAAGATTTAGGGATTTAAGTAAAATAAAATTTTAAAAAAAACCGCCTTTTTAGGCGGTTTTTTGCGTTTGATGTTAAATTATTTGTGTAAATAAATGGGTTCTGGTTGGATTTTTAAAATAGCAGGCAAAAACGAAGCCATACCAAAATCAGAATCTTTTAAACGGCGGCGTAAAAGAGCAACAAAAACTTCAGCAAGAACTTCACAGTCGTACAAAGCTCTATGCAATTCAGCACTATCTAAATCCAAAGAGATTTGATTTTGAAATTTTAATGTTTTAGCTAATTCTCCCAGCCTATAGCTAGAAGCAGACATTAGTGTGCGGGCTATTTTTAAACTATCAAAAATAGGGCTGGTAGGCAAAAATTGCGGGTTGTTTTTGTAAGCTGCTCGTAAAAAATTAGCGTCAAAATCGGCGTTATGGGCCACCCAAAAAGTGTCTTGACCGCAAAATGCAGTGAATTGGCGTAAAACTTTATCCACAGTGGGTGCGTTGGCCACCATATCATCGGTGATGTTATTGACACGAGTGGCTTGAGGGGGAATCATCATGTTGGGGTTGACTAAGCTTTCAAACTCACCTAAGATTTTGGGAACCATCATACCGTTCTTTTTTTCTACGGTGAACTTAATGGCTCCAAATTCTATGATTTGATCTGTTTTAGGGCTTAAACCAGTAGTTTCTAAGTCAAAAGCGATAAATTTAGCTTGCATATTCATGCTTAAAAGATACTAAGATTTTGCTAAAAGGTAGGGGGATTCTCATGCTGTCCCAAGTGCGCAAAGTAACGCTTGCGGAATACTCAAAGTTTAGATAAGCTATGGGTCTTTTACTTTGTTTAGACAACCAGCTACAACCAGGTTTGGCTACCATAGGAGGCCCTTTGGGACCATCTAAGGCCATACCCACAGACTCCCCTTTTCTAAGGGCACGAACCAAGGTGCGCAAGGTTTCATAGCCACGAGATGAGGAGCCTCTTTTAACAGTGTAACCAAGACTTTCCGCAACTTTAGTAGCAAAGTTCCCATCTTTGGAACTGCTAATCATAATGGTGATGTCTTGATGGGCAAAGGTGGTTAAGGCTGCAGGCATATCTTTATGCCATAGGGCTAAAATGCCGTCGGGTTCCCTATCCTTTATTTTAAATCTTAATGTTTTAAGCCAGAGTGTTACTATCCAATGCATTTTCTAAGATTCATTCCAATAAGCTTCTGCGGCCTTTTCAACTTCTTTGAATATTTCAATAAGTTGTGCCTTTGTTAAATTATTCTCCTCTGCGATTTGCTCGTGAGGAAGATTTATCAATATTTTATGTAGCAAAAGATATTTATCTTTGCTAACAAAATTAATTAATTGTTCGTTTTTTTGTTGAACAGCAGTTTCTATAGGTTTACCAGTTAATATTGAGTTTAAAATACCCTTTAAATCCTCTTCCGCATTATAGCCTTCTTGCACGTATTTAATTTTAGCACTTTTGGTGTCTATTATAAATAAAGATGGTAATTTGCATTGGTTGCCACTACAAACTCCATAGTTTTTGGCTGTGGTTTGATAATAATCGAAAAGTGTTTCGGATTTGAGCTCGTGTTTTTTCAAGAAGTCATGCACTTGGGGCATTTGATTACGGGAGTCAACATTTATAAAGAAAAGTTTGACTTTTTCAGGGCTTTCAAGGGCCCATTCGTCTAAAATAGGCATTTCTGTGCGGCATGGAATACAGCTGATGCCCCAAAAACTTATTGCGATAAGTTCTTTTTTTATTTTGGGATCATTTCCTAAATAATCTCGTAAAGAAACATGTTTATTATTAGCATCAATGTTGATGAAGCTAATTGCATGATCATCAACTGCTGGCAATTTTGCTTCCGCATAATTGAGGAAAAGCGCTAATAAAACCATAAAAAAACGACTATACATCTGTTTTCCTTAAAAGTTGTTTACGGAAAATATAATTTAATTAAATTTGTAGCAACGGCGACATACCCAAGTTGGTAAGGGACGGCTCTGCAAAAGCCATATTCCCCGGTTCGAGTCCGGGTGTCGCCTTAAAAAGGTCGGTTAAACCGACCTTTTTTGTTTTATCTAGCCATTACATCTATATGCACTTCGCTAACTTCTTCACCTTTCACATTAACTAACGCTTCTTTAGAGCGACGACCGCAAACCGCTTTAACCACATGGTCGCCAGCGTCGAGGTTGCGAACTTCTAAAGCTGCACCATCGGTGAAGTCCGCTTGGTCTCCATCTACATAAATATGACATTTAGGAGGGTTAGTAGTTATTTTGATATGTCCTTTGGGAATGACTGTTTTGCCTTCAAAAACATTGTCTTTATCAGGCCAAACATTAAAACGCTCATTTACCAATTCATAACCTTGGTCTATGATAATTAAATTGTGACGACCAGAGGGCACTTGTTTTTTCTTGATGGGAGATTTACCCAAAAAGTCACCTGCTAAATACACATCAGAGTTAGCAGGATCTGTTTCTACAGTTATGTAGCCTGTTTTACCTCGGGGAGGAACTTTAAAATCATCGTCAGCCCAGGTATTAGCAAAAAGTGTAATTAACAATAGAAAAAAGATTTTTTTCATAAAATACTCCAATAGTTATGTTATAAAGATAAGAATTCTTAAATATATAACATTAAATATTTATTTTTTGTTCAAATAGCTTGGCTAAGGTCTATAGTTAAGCGATTAAAGTTAAAAGGTTCGATGTTCCAGTGGCTAAAGTCTTTTTTCCAAGAATAGTCAACTCTAAAGGTGATAACTTTCCATTTATAACGAAGTCCAGTTCCCATGGCCATATCTTGTTTGCTTCCAAATCTTTCTTCAGCGTCACTCACTCGAGCCCAGTCTAAATATTGTACTATCTGCCAATTTCTAAGCTTTCGCCACGGAAAATCCATGCGTATTTCTCCGCTTGCGCGGTGATATTGAGGGGTGGAACCTGGGATTATTTCATCTGCTTCTTCAGGATGTGGAATGGAGGGGTATATGCTACGAAACCTGTAGCCGCGTACAGAACGAGAGCCACCTTGGAAAAAAGTCCGCGCGTCGTCTTCGCCAGCTTTTGAAAAGAAACGACCGTAATCATAAGCTAGTGCGGCATAAAAAGGTCCAAAAATAGGATAATAAAGCGAATTTTTTATTTGTAGATAAGGGTAAGGTTTGGTAAACTTCAAGTCTTTTGCAGGGCCAGTAGATGCTAAGCCGATTCCCAAAGATGGGATAGTTCTTATTCCTTTAGTGGGTTCAAAGGGGTTGTCTATTAAGGTGAAGGGAAAACTGTTTTCTAGCTTAAATCGAATGCTACCTTTGTTATCTTTGTCAGCATAAGCTACTTCTGCTAGGGTACGGGATTGTAAGTATTTATTTATGCCAAAAGAAACCACTGAACGGTTGGTTATTTCAAAACGCTCTTCTATGCTATCTCTTATTTCTAAAAGAGGGCTGTTTTCATGAGAAATTATAAACTGATTATCTAAACGAATAGCGGTGGGAATCCAGCGTATGGCAGTTCCAAAAACAATAGGGTGAGCATAGCCTAAAGCTAATTCTTGCCTGTTTTGAGCTAAAACTAATCTACCACTCCCTTCATGAAACCTATTAAAGAGGTTGCGATGGCGCAAATCAATGTAAGCCCCAAATAAATCGTTTTCTTCAAAATAAGCACCTACTGTGGCATTACCTGGCACTCTTTCTACGGCTGAAAATTTTAAGTCAGAGATGCCACTTCCATCGGAACGAAGTTGATCTTCAATGCTAATGCGGCTGAAAATTTGTGTGCTTAGCAACTTGTGCCTAAAGTCTTGCAAATACGAACCATCAACTACCTCACCAGGATTAATTTCCCATAAGCTTTTAAGCCAAGAAGTGTCTGTTAAACCTGTTTTATTTTGCCATGCTACTCTTTTAATGTCAAAATGAAAGTTTCCCATGCGCACAGAATGCCCTGGTCGTACACTAAAGCTTACATTGACTTCTTTGTTAGCCCTATCTACTGTCTCAAAATGATCCATGCGTACATGTAAATAGCCTTTTTGCAGATACGCTTTACGAATAGTATTCATATCTAAAGTTATCATTTCAAAGTCAAAGGGTCTTTTTTGCGCTGTGCGTAAGGTGCTTTCATTGATTAACTTTTCTGCATCATCTGGTAATTCGATGCTAACTGAGTTGTATTTGTACTTTTCCCCTTCATAAACATTGAAGTTGTATTCCCAAAACTTGTCTGCTTTTGCGGTAAAATCCGTGGTAATTCGAGAACTGAAATATCCTTTAGAAAGGTAAAATCTCTCTAAATTGCTACGGGCCATGCGAATAATAACTTCTCGCCGACTAGCTTCGATTACATTGAATTCTGGTGGGATTCCTAATTGTTCTTGTAGAAAAACTGTAGAAAAATCTTTGTTTCCTAAAATATTAATCTCATATTTGACTTCTGCGCTCCAAAGCAGCGTTGAAAACAAAATTAAAAAAATATAAATAGCCCTATTCATCTTTTACCACGGGGCTAGGAGTGTCTTTGTTATCATCGCCAAATAAATCCCAAAAACGCCATCGGTATAGAACTCCCAGATTTTTTTCCAAACGGCTTTCTTTTTCTTTTTGAATCTCGGTGGCTGGGTAGCGACGGCCTATTAATTGACCACTAAAATCCAGTGTGGGGTCTATATGGTTTGGCATTAGGTCAGTGGAATCCTCTAAGCCTAGAGAATAAGTTAAGCCAAATTCGTAGGATTGGTCGTAGCGTGGATGTTGGCTGCGGTCTTGGGAGTATGCCATAATTAAATTTAAGTTTTTAACCCAACGATCTAACTTGATAGGTATGCGAATATAATTGGAGTCTCGTTCGTCCACACTAACTTCGTCTAAAAAACGGAATTTTAGCCCAATATTACCCACATATTCTCCACCTAAACCTCGGTTTATGCCTTCGGTAACAAATTTACTTAGCACTTTTCCAGCGATTTCATCGCGATCTATGCCACCGCCGCTATAATCTTCATCGGCAATGCACCCGATAAATATGGAGTAATAAATTTGAGCTGGCGTAGCTTCTATTTCACAATCTGCTGTGGATTCTGGAATGGGTTCGGTGAGTTTTCCGCTAAATGAGAGACCAATATCACAGTTTTCGTTTTTATTGTCAATTTGTTTGCAAAAAGGTAGGTTTTTAAATGTTGCAACGCTTAATTCACCATCAAGGGGCTCCACATTAGGCCACCATATTCGTAAGGATTTTAAATCTAGGGTTTCTATACCATCTAAGCCTATAAAGCCAGTGCCCACAGCGTTTATATCTCCATCAAGTATGGGAGTTTCGGAAGATCCTAATAAGCGCAAATCTACGGTAAAAGGAAATTGTGCGATATTGGTGTTTATAGTTAAGGGTTCAAAGCTGTTATCTACCAGATGAACATTTAGTTCAATGGGCTGACTTATGGCTACTTGTCCACCGCTTGGTGTGGAAGGTGATCTAGTTAAAATAGGACCAATCATGCGAACAAGTAGAGCTTTTATGTAATTAATATCAAAAAATTTGAAATTTTGATCATAATTCAAATTTTCTATTTGAATTTTGCCATTTAATTGAGGGTTGCGCATTAATTTTTGGTCAGTTAAAGGGTGGCTGTAGTGTAAGTTGCCATTTAATTTTAAGTCAATTTTACCAAAGTCATCGTTATCAAAGTTGTAAAGCATCGTTGGCACATTGGCGTAAACATCTAAAAATGAACTATCTAAAGTTGCTTGAGCAGAAATATTAAGTAAAGATATATTATGCTCATGGTTTAAAAGAAGGTCGTATTGTGGGGAGTTTGCATTTGCGTATTCAAACTCTAGGGTTTCTATATTATATCCGAGTTTTCCCATTATGGAAGTTTGGTTATGTCCTAGTAATAGTATGCTATCGGCGTGTATAATGTTTTCGGCAATATTACCTTTAGCTTTGAGGGGGATGGTTATGTCGTCTAGGGTTAATTCCACAGAGTCCACTGTAATATCTCCTGAAATTCCAGCGGTTTTTTGGCGATAATCGAAACTTAGGTTAGCACTTACATCGCTGTGGGTTAATTCAAAACCATCTTCTATAATCTCCCAAGGTCCTTGTAATTGTGCTTTTCCCTGCCAGGCAAAGTTAGTGTCCAGAGTGCCATGTAATTTAGCTATACCTCCGTGTTTCATTACTAGTTCGGCACTGGCAGTTTTTTCGGGCAATAAAAAATGATCTAAATAAGCTTGTATTTTAGTATCCCATTTGGAGTTGTTTCCTAATTTAGCGTTGCTTGTTAAGCTTAGATTCTTTCCTAGACCTTTGATTTTTGTTTGATAAAAAGAAAAGTTTTCCTGGGTAATTTCATTGAAAATGATAGTATCTATATTAAGCTCTCCGTCAACACCATTTTCTAAATCATAGGTGAAATCACCATTTAAAACACCAACTTTGAGCGTAGTATCTCTAAAAACTTTAAGAATTTCAGGAAGCGTTAAGTCTCGTGCTGATATCTGAGCATTTTTTAATGTGAAGTCGTAGTTTGCATCCAAAACTGCTTGGGCTGAGCCCAAAAGATTATACCCAGTTCCATAAACATGAGCGTTGTTTAAATCAAGGCTTTCACCTCGGCGTTGAAGGTAAGCAGTGGCGTTTACAGGTAAATTATTTATATCGGTCTTTAATTCCACAGCTAAATTGCCAATATCTTCGGTTAATTTGTAGTCTATGGTGGCATCGACTATGCCATCTAACCCTCTTAAAAAGTTAGTATCTAAAAAAGGCAATTCTGCTGTAATAATGCCTTGAGCCTGAGCGTACATACTATCATCAAAGTCGAAGTAATACTCGGCTTGTCCACCATTTTCTTGCTTTGCGGTAAAATGAACTTTTTGTTCTAAATCTTCGTCCCAAATAACTTCACCGAAAAAACTGTGCTCTACGCCTCTATTTATAAAATAGCCGTCGCTAATGTAAACTCCCGATACATCTAGGCGAAGTTGAGCTTCTAAATAGTCTGCTTTAACCACATAAGCCTCTTGGACTCCTGAGTTAATGTGGGCATACATTTCTCCTTTTTCGTAGTCAAATTCTCCTATGGCTACGGTGGGGTATTGGGTAATCAAATTCCCTTCGCACCAAGTGACAAACCATGGCTCTTGTCCTAGAGCATCTACTTTAAATTTAACTCCTTTAAGACTATATAAATCGTCAATAAAACCAATAATGGTGGATCCAGCAGGGGTGTGAGCATCTAATTCTAGTTTCTTGTCTCGTAGAGTTACAGAAGAAATATTGAAGTCTAATGGCAACCAAAAGTTACCTAACTCCACCCATGTGTTTTCTATTTTTCCCACTACATCAACTGTATCGATGCCCCGCGCGTTTATTTGCAAAAATGCGCTTTCTTTTTCAGGACCCACAGCTTTAATAAGGGCTTTAAGGTTAAGCTTTTCATCTCCAGTAACTTCTGCGCTGAGATTTAATGGGGGAAGTTCCCATACATCGTTTATATTAAGATTAATTTTACTTTTATGGCTAAGGCTTAGCTTGGTAGCGTCAAATTCTAAGCTGCTAAATACTTTTATGTTGTTGAAGTATTCAAGGGGTAGGTCCATGGATGGTGGAACCCAAGATTTGGGCTGAGAAACTTGCAAAGAGACTTCTCCAGATATCAAATGAGCATTAAAGTTAGGGGTTTCAGCAAATATCTTAATACTATCCTGAGCGTGGTGAATCTCACCTTTTATTTCTAAAAAATCCTGGGCTTGGGTAAATGAAATTTGCCCATGAACTTCTTTGGCTAAATGGCTGCCTTGGATTTTGTCCCAGCTAAGCTTTAATTGGTGTCGCCCTTGGGAGTTTAGCACTAAAGAATCTGCTGTCCAAATTTGTTCGCCTATATTTAGCTCTAGTTCTTTAATAAAAGTAGAAGCGCGCAAAGGGAAACTGATTTTCGGAATAGATAGTTTTTCTATTCCCTTTTGAGGTTTGGGAGCTTGTTGGGTGGCTTTATGTACTACGCTAATTCGTTGACTGCTCAAATGTATTGGGGCAGGGTACGCTTTTTGAATGCTAGGGTGCACTCCTAAGCTAATATCATTAACAAAAACATGCCATTGCGGGTGATAAATTCGTAACTCGTCCCATCCCCATTGCATCCATCCTTGTCCATGAAAACCTATGGGCTCAATGGAGACAACTCCAAATCGTTGGGGTTTAGAAAGTTCTTTGCGTACAAAATAATTCAACAATAAAAATGAAGTCAGCATGCTCAATGCTAAAACACCAACCAAAAACCCCAGAATAATGTGGATTTTTTGGCGTAAATTTTTGACTTTATCTATCATTAATTTAATTACAATATAGTTTTGCGTTATGAGTTCATCATCAAAAAGAAAAAAACGGCGCTTAGATCCTAATTTAGCTATTGCTTTGCGCTATGAAAAGGGAAAAACTCAAGTTCCTCGTGTAGTGGCGAGTGGTGCTGGTTTAATGGCGCAGCGAATTGAAGAATTAGCCAAAGAGCATGGAATTCCTATCCAAGAAGACGAAGAATTAGCAAGAATGTTGGAACCTATAGAAGTAGGTGAAGAGATTCCTGTGGAGCTGTTTGAAGCGGTGGCTAGGGTTTTAGCTTTTATAAATAGAGTAGATTCTCACTTAAATTTTTAGAAAAAGTTATTTTTGCTATAAAAATTCAGTATATTTAAAATGAATATGAATCAGGAACCCCTTTATATAGAATTTCCTTCCGATGCGGATTATATCCCTGCTGTACGTAAATTTATAGCCGATAGTGCAGTAATTGAGGGGTTTTCCCAAAAATTTAGCTATAGAACCGAAATTATTGTGGATGAATTATGCAATAACGCTGTGAAATATGGTCCTCGTACCCAAGAAGGTACAGTGAAAATCAACTGCAGATTTGAGGACGATGCTTTGCAGCTTGTGGTACAGGATCCAGGTGGTCAGGAGCAAGATTTGCAAAAGCTACGCATTGCTATTGACACTGTGACCGGTGCAGACAAAACATCTTCAGGTCATGGTTTGGAAATAGTTCGCATGCTTTCTTCTGGTATGGAATTGCAACAAAATCGCTCTGGAGAAACTATAATTAAAGTTATGAAAAAGCGAAGTCACGAAGATTAACCAATGGAAACTATGTCAAAGTTTAATATAAAATGGGAAAAGTACGAAGACGATGAGCGGACCATTTTGGTTAGGCTTCAAGGGGCTATGGATATATCTATAGCCGAGCAGATGAATCATGTTTTTGATGAAATAATAGCCACAGAACGATATTTTTTGATTTTAGATATGGATGAGGTTAGTTTTGTGGGGTCTCCTGCGGTGGGGATACTTATGGGATGGCGCCGCAAGTTGATAGAGAAACAGGGGAATATAGCATTAGTGGGACTTTCGTTAGAATTGCGAGAAAAGCTTAATTTAATGGGTGCTAATAGGATTTTTCGTTATTATTACGATATCCAAACTGTTTTAACTGATTTTTATTGGGAAAAAGACTCTTTAATGCAAAATGTTGGTTTGCGCTTGCCTTCTAATCACGCTTATGTGCCTGCTTTGCGTCGTCTGATTTCCTCCGTGGTAACACAGAAGGGTTTTGGGCGAAAAGACGCTTTCCGCATAGAGACAATTGTTGATGAATTGACTAATAATGCCATTGAACATGGCAATCCCAAACAAGAAAAAGTTAGTGTTGACTTTAATTTGGACTATTCTAAAGTAGAAATAATTGTTAGTAATATGTCAAGAGATGTTGATTCAAATGACATAACTACCATTAAAGATAAATTTAATAATCCAGTTGTAGATGAAGATTCTACAAGGGGAAGAGGCTTGAGTCTAGTAAAAATGCTCAGTGATAATTTGAAACTAGATATTAATGATCAAGGTACTACGGTTTATGTAACCAAAGTCAGAGAAGTTTAAGGGAGAAAAATATGAAGCTAGAAGTAACAGAAGTAGAAGCTCACAATAATGTGCGCGTAGTTGCATTTGAAGGTGACTTAGATTCCACGAATGTGGAAAGCACTTTGGAGCAAATAAATGATATTTATGATTCAGGGGTAGTGCATATCATCGCAGATTTTCAAAAACTGCGTTATGTAAACAGTACTGGCTTAGGCATATTATTGCATATTAGCAAAACTGCTCGCAGCAACGATTGCTCATTTAAAATTGCTAAAATCAATGATAATGTTTTTGAAATCATAGAAATCATCGGCGCAAATACGCTTTTAGAGGTTTACGATGAAATTCAGGACGCGGTGGATTCCATCACTTAAGGAGTAAAAATGACAAAAAAACATTTTGCGATAATTTTATTAGTTGCATCTTTTTTTGTAGTTGCTTGTAATCAAATTGGACGTAAAGATGAGGTGTTAGCTAAGGTAGGCAATGCTCAACTACTTCAGTCTGAACTAGAGTTTGCCATGGCAACTATGCCCCAAGCTCGCCGCAGTTCGCCAGATGCCCGTAAAATGATGTTCAATAACTTGTTGGACTCAAGGGTGCGTTCTTTAGTGGCGAAATCTCAGTTTCCCCAAGCGAGTGCAACCATTGCTGCTAATTTAGAGAAGATTCATCATCGGGATCTAACCCAGATGTATCAGCAGTTTTTCTTACATGAAAATCTAGGTCATAGCGAAGATCAGCTTTTGGCTTGGTTTCGCAAGAATCAAGATGCCTTTAAGCTAGATTCCAACGAAAAAAGAGATTTTCAACAACTTAAAGATTCAGTGGTGCATAGGATAACCATTGAAGAAAATCGCGATTCATTGTTGGCATACTTTGAAAAAAACAAAGACAGTTTCCGTCAACCTGGAGATACTGCAAATCCTAAATTTGAAGATGTAAAAGATAAGGTAGAATTTGCATTTATACAGTATTGGAAACAAAAAATTGTGCAGGAAAGTAAAGAAAAGTTACGCGCTAAACATAAAGTTGAGTTTGCCACTCTACCCGAATTAGACTACAAATCTTTTTATGAAAAGCATAAAGAACGCTTTAAAACCGCAGCAACTTATAAATTATTGCATATAGAAATGGCTGATTCCGCTAAATTAGCGCAAATTAGCACGAATATCCAAAATGAAGAAGACTTTAAAAACCTCGTAGCTACGCAAAGTGAAAATGCTGAAACTAAAGCCAATCAAGGGGCTTTGAGTTTGGTTAAACACAATCATTGTCTGCCTAATGGCTTAGGTATGATTCCAGAATTGTTTAATCTTGTGGCTCAAAGCGAAGTTGGTTTGATTCCCCAAGTGGTTAAAGCCCCAGACACCCAGAAATTTCATGTTTTTTGGCTCAAAGAAACCATAGCGCCACAGATTAAGGCCGTGGAAAGAGCTAAAAATGATGTTATAGTTCAAATGAAAGCTCAAGGAATGGAAAAATATGATTCCAATACGGTTTTGGCTACGGTGGCAACAAAGCATAAGATTTATGAAAAAGATTACCTAGAACTTTTAGATGAAGTTCCCCCACAGCAAAAACGCATGTATAGTCGAGATAGACTGTTGGATTTGATGATTGACTGGGAAGTTTTTGCCATAGAAGCTAAGGCACAAAAATTAGATCAGAGTATGCACTATAAAGCTTTGAAGATTTTGCGTGAAAGCGATATGTGGGCTTTGGTTTTCAGAGACTCCATCGAAAGAAAAGCTATGGGCATAGATGAGCAGGTGCTTAAAGATTTACACAAAGCTAACCCAAATAATGTATTTAGAGATCAAGAGTTTGCATTAGTCCTTAATGAAGTTGCTTTAATGGCTTCCACGCCCGAGTTTTTCTTTAAAAAAGAATTTGCCATTAACAAAGAAAAATATCCAGAAGCTACCAGCTGGGAAAGTGTAAAAGGGAATATTTTCAACAATATCAGAGCTGAGCAAATGTCAAATGTCAGCAAAAGATTATTGATGAAATATCGACAGAAAATAGGCGTAGATATTTTAGATACTAATCTAATGGAAAAAAGCGATATAATGGATCCAACTAAGTTGTATAAAGATGCCCGCGCTTCTTACGATGCCCGCAAATTGTCTGAAGCTAAAACTTTGCTGTACGACTTGCGTAATTACCATTCAGAAAATGATGATATTATGATGCAGGCTACCATGCTTTTGGCTCAAATTTACAACGAAGAAGAACAGTTTGAAAATGCGGTAAAAGAGTTTACTACCCATGCTGCTCTGTGGCCTCAGAGTGATGAAGCATACAAGTCTTTGTTTATGGAAGGCTTTATACTTGCTGAAAACTTAAAACAAGATAGTGCGGCTTTGGTGGTATTTAAAACAATGTTGGAAAAATATCCCAAAACTGATTTGACCGAAGATGCAGACTGGATGGTGCGCAATATTGAAAGTGGTGGAAAGTTGGTTCCTGCCCTTTTGGATAGCATAGCAGCCCAAGATTCTTTAGAAGCAGCTAAAATATCCGCCCCGCAAACCCCAGAACAATAATGTTATTTGGGGCAAATTAGTGGTTCATCCAAGAATACTTGCCCCTTATCCCTGAAAAAAGCATTTTTTTATTAGATTTCATTCAAAGTTAGCTTAGGAGAAATAATGGAAACAACTTTTGCTATGATTAAGCCTAATGCGGTAAAAGCTGGTTTAATCGGAAGAGTTATAGAACGCTATGAAGGTGCTCGTTTGGCCGTTAGAGGTTTAAAAATCACTGAAATGTCTCAATCCGATGTGGAAGGCTTTTATGCGGAACATGTAGAAAAACCTTTTTTCCCTGAACTGGCAGAGTTTATGACTTCTGGACCTACAGTGCTTTTGGCGCTAGGTGGAGAAGATGCAATAGCTGTGGTTCGTGCGCTCAATGGCGCAACTAATCCTGCTAATGCAGAACCAGGTACTATAAGACATACTTTTGCAGCAACTATGACAGAAAATGTGGTGCATGCGTCGGATAGCTTAGAAAGCGCAGCTCGTGAAATAGCATTTTGGTTTAAACCTGAAGAATTGGTGCAGTATCCTGCCCCAGATTTTCGCAAATAATTGAAGGATTTCATTTAATAGAGGTAAACATGAATTGGATAGTCAAATATCTTAAATCTTCCGTAGGAAGAAAGCAGATAATGGGAGGTACTGGCATTTTA
>LSQX01273760.1_pt1 | contig 17027 bp, 15 predicted proteins | sample 654561 | NCBI WGS metagenome assembly LSQX01 (sample SAMN04489861, study PRJNA283612) | anaerobic digester metagenome | isolation source: 4 biogas reactors fed with cattle manure at either 37C or 55C with and... | place: Denmark: Kongens Lyngby | collected 2014
CCTTGCAACACCCGGGCAGGGTGAAAATCGTTTGACATTTGGAAATCCAGCACCGGATCATGGATCTCTTTTCTTCTCACCTTATCGATATATTGCCTAGGCGACAGTTCGGATGAATACTGATGATAATTAGGAATCCGGCCACCAAACACAATACCCTTGAGATTCAGGCGCTCACACAACTCCTTCCGGTAATCATACAATCGCCGTCCCAGTCGGAGTCCACGGTATTTTGGACGAATAAACACATCGATCCCATACAGTTTATCCCCGTCTGGCGTATGAGTTCCAAAGGTGTAATCACCTGTGATCTCCTTATAGGTATGCCGGTGGTCGAATCGTGAGTAATCCACGATGATGGAGAAAGCACAACCAGCCAATTCATTGTCAACTTTAATCCCAACCTGCCCCTCCGGAAATCTTTCGATCAGGGCTCGGATGTGGTTTTCTTTCCAATAGGAACCGGGCATATTGGAATAGGATTCGACCATTGCAAGTCTAATCTCCTGATAGTCTTCTAACTTTAAGAGTATCAGCTCAATATTGTCAATCGCATGAATGTCTTGTTGTTCTCCCATAAGTTAAATTGCGGTATAAAGATTCCTTAATCCGGGATTTTCTGGTTTTTTCCAATAGCAAAATAAAGGATTGCCCCGATAATATTCGCAAAGACAACGATAATCACCCAAATCAGTTTGGTGTTATCATCAAAACGGCTTTTTACAATATCCACCAAGGCTATCACGGGTAAGATGATGCTCAGCAGGACAAGAAGGATCACGAGAATTACTTCTACACCTCCAAAAATTACTGGTAAAGTCATGGTTTTAAAGTTTAAGGGTTTAATTGATAATGGTGTCAAGTTACTAACAAAACAAGTTGATCGCAAAACAGCTGAACAATACTATTTTTGACAAATGAAAATGAGCTGGATTATTTTGATCATCGCCGGGCTGTTTGAGACGGCCTTCGCCTTTTGCCTTGGCAAAGCAAAGCTAGCCACGGGCACGGCCATGTACCTGTGGTACGGAGGCTTTTTTATTGCGCTAACCATCAGCATGTTATTGCTCGTCAAAGCTACCCAAACCCTGCCTATTGGAACTGCTTATGCTGTCTGGACAGGCATTGGGGCAGTAGGAACGGCGCTGATCGGGATTCTGGTTTTCAAAGAACCGGCTACTTTTTTGCGGCTATTTTTCATCACGACACTGATTGCTTCGATCGTGGGGTTAAAAATAGTAACGCACTGACTCAGAGAAGCTATCAGGGTTTACCAAAATTTTTCTACTATCCGGCCATCACCTTCTCCAGCTCTTCCAGAGTTTTCCCTTTGGTCTCCTTCACCCGTCGTTTGATGAAAAGGAATCCGATCAGGCAGACGCCCGCGTACACATAAAACGGACCATAGGTGCCCAGGTTTTCGGCCATCACGGGGAAAGTGAGCACCAGGATGAAATAGGCCACCCACAAGGCCACCACAGCGATGGACGAAGCTTTACCCCTGACACGGTTAGGAAAGATCTCCGAGATGAGCACCCAGGTCACCGGCGCCAGGGAGGTCCCATAAATCCCGATAGATATCAGGACAAACAGGCTCACTAGGGCCGGGCTCGCCTGAATTCGTAGCAGCGTAGAAAGGACTAAATAACTGATTGTTAATCCGATAGCGCCAAATAGCATCAACGGCCTACGCCCCAGACGGTCCACCAGCCTCATGGCCACCAGTGTAAAGATCAGGTTCACCACACCGATGGATACGGTCTCCATCAACTGCCGGTTAAGGTCGGCTCCTACTGCTTCGAAAATGGTAGAGGTATAATTAAACACGACATTGATCCCGCAAAACTGTTGAAACATCGCCAATCCGATCCCCACAATCACGGCTGGGCGGACAGCTTTCGAGAACACCTCGCGATACGAAACCCGGCGCGTATCCTGGAGGGAGTTTTCGATCTCTTTCAGGGTAGTATCTGCAAATTCATTATCTCCGATTTTCCCAAGGGTAGCACGGGCTCTGAGGCTTTTTCCGGCTTTGATCAGATAGCGGGGGCTCTCCGGCAAGAAGAGCACGCCAATCAGAAACAAGACAGACGGAACCGAGCCCAGACCGAACATCCAGCGCCAGGCTTCAGGGCCGCTGTCGGCCAGCGAGTAGTTAACCAGGTTGGTCACCAGAATACCGATCACGATGGTAAGCTGATTGATCGACACGTTCCTTCCCCTGACATGAGCCGGGGATATTTCAGCGATATACAGGGGACTGACGATGGAGGCCATCCCCACCCCGATGCCGGCCACAAAGCGCATGGTGATGAAGGTGGGCAGCGAAGGAGCTGAGGCCATCCCCAGTGAGGATAGAGCAAAGATCAGAGCTGCCGTCATCAATCCGGGGCGGCGACCAAAACGATCGGTCAGCTGACCTGCCAGGAGGCATCCGACAATACAGCCCAACGCTAAAGAGCCTGTCAGGAATCCCTCCCACCAGGCTGTCAGGGTAAACTGTTCACGCAAGAAAGGCAGGGCGCCTGAGATCACCGCAAAATCAAACCCGAAGAGGTAACCTCCCAAGGCTGAAATGAAGGAAATGCTAAGTATATACCTATGATTGAACATCTTATGATGTTAAGATTAACGCCTCCACAAATAACTCGCCTTAAAGAAGAACCCTCGTCTGAATTCCAGGTAGTCGGATCCAGGTTGGTATTCATGACCGTTCCATTCGACCTGTCTGTAAAGTGATCCATACCCAATATGGACCACGGTTCCGGGGATATAGGTAAAGGAGGCCAACAGATCAAGTGTCACGTCTCTTTCAAACGAGTTATACTCCACAATAGCCCGGAAAAAAAGTTTTGGATTAACTTGGAAGGTATTCTTGCTGCGAATGATCAGGTAGCTGAAATCTTTTCCTCCTGCCTGCAGTTTATAGAAATCGTTGTAGGTAAGATTCAGCTCCGACTGGAATTTTGTTATTGGCTGATATATCAGGCCGAGGGCACCGCGGTTGCCATATCCGGTGTAAGGATTTTCGACGTAGCGGGTTTGATAGCCGAACCGGTATTCAGTTGCAACATGAAGGTTTTTAACCACTTGCGACCGGAACTCGATTTGTGCATTGTGTGTTTTAAAGCTGGCACCGCGATACACTTCGTTGCAGGGGTTCACAAAGAAATCGATCTGGGTCGATCGTTCCCCGGCGATGCCGAATCCGGCGCCAAAATCAATTTCCCAGAGCAAGCTGGGCAAGTCGTGATTGAGAAAGAGGAACGTATTTGGCGAGAATCTCCGGAAGAAGCCTTCGGATTGGTAGAAGTTATAGGTGAACATTCCCAAAGCTTTGTTCATTCCCGATCGCATGAGGAATCCGCTTTCTGACGTGAAATTGGTGCCAATATGCTGTAGTTCCAATGAAGCCGACAGTTTACTGTTATCCTTGGTGAACAGCAGGGTTCCCAGCCAGTCGTTGAGGGTTCCGCCTTCCGGGGTTCGCTGGTCGGACGACCCCAACAGGTTAAACTCGATGGCTGTGGAGGGGTTTATGCGGTAGCGGCCATCCAGTCCTGCTACCCGGTTATACTCTCCGGTAGCCTCCTTAAAGGTGGCTATGGCACCGATGTAGCTGTCACCTTTAATCGTGTATCGGTAGCGACCGATGATATAGCTAGGGCGGTAGGCGGCTGAATCGCTGCCTTTATAGGGATCATCGAGGGCATAGAGCAGAGCCCCCCGGTTGTTATCGTTTAGCTTTCCACTTAACTTTATGGCTGCCAATGGATTAACCACATGCCTGGTATGAAAAACATGTTGAAAATAGCTCCATTTACTGATCCCGGCGATATCGAAATTCTCCTTACCCTCTTGAAAGAATGGCCTTTTTTCCGGGAAATAGAGGTCGTACCGTTGGTTTTCATCGATCTGGCCAGCATCGGACTCTACCTGACTGAAATCAGGGTTTATAGCCATATCCAGCATCAGCTGGGAGGTTAGTCCGACTTTACCAGTTAGGCTGAGCGAAGGGTTATTCATGTCGGTCACCAAGCTACCTTCGCGGTGAATTTTCTGATGGGTGTAGGTTACAGCGGGGATAAGCTCTACCAGGGTCTGTTGGCGGATGCCGGTAAACTTGAAGGGGTAAGTTTGCAGTCGGAAATTGATCCCTTGTTCCGTGCTGAGGGCTGGCCAGGTGCTGTGTTCTGACAGGCGTTGAACGCGCCGTTCCAGAATAAAGCCCATCATGACCGGATCTTTTTTCCGGTACCTCAGGCTATTAAAAGGCACCTGAATCTCGACCTTATATCCTTGGGAGTCAATCTTTCCTAGCGAGTAATAGACATAATCGGCACCCGCGTCCTCACCGCTGCCCGAAGATCGGCCATCTGCCTGAATACCAAGTGGATTGACATATAAATCAACCATGCTCTGGCGATCAAAAAACGGGTCCATGTTGATGCAAACCCAGTCTTCGGATTTAATCTGATCGCGTGCTGAAATCGTTGCCTTGATCTTCTCCGGCTCCGGATCCCGGCAATCGAAGGCTATATACAGATTCTCTTCATCGTAGGTTAACATGGCCGTTGTCGGAAATGACCCTGGCACATTGAAGGTGGGCATATAGGCGGTGAAATCGGTGAATTTCACCGCATACTGCCAGGCCGGATCGTCAAGGATACCATCAATGACCGGTGGCGTTACCGTTTTGGGCACGGTAACCGCCTCCTGCGAATACGCAGAAAGGCAACACAGAAAAGAAAAAAGGCAGATAATGACAGGCTTCATTTCGGCTCGGCTGACCAAGCGGAAAAATAAGAAACCTGTCAGCGATAAACAATACTATCGACAAGGCTATAACTAAATTCGGAGATTTTAATACTGCAAAATCCTGAATGATTGATAGTTTAGTATCTTTGCGAAAAAGAAGAAATCATGTGATGAGTTTTTATTCATTCCAATTGCTTGATTATCAGTACAATAACCACTAAGCCGCATGATTTTATTACTTCTTTATCTTTTTTTAGCCCTGTTTGTCTCCTTTCTCTGTTCGATAATGGAGGCAGTACTTCTCTCCACGCCACCGTCCTTTCTGATTGTCAATAAGGAGAAAGGATATCAATGGGCCAAGGTTTTTCTCGATCACAAGTCGAATGTAGATAAGCCCCTGGCGGCCATTTTATCGCTGAATACGGTTGCTCATACCATTGGAGCTGCTGGAGTTGGGGCTCAAGCAACCAGACTCTTCGGGGAGGCATCGTTTGGAATTGTCTCTGCCCTGTTAACCTTGCTGATTCTGGTTTTCAGCGAGATTATCCCGAAAACTATCGGAGCCCGGTACTGGAGAAGCTTAGCAAAAGTCTCTACCTACACCATCTCGGTCATGATCATCATAACCTATCCTTTGGTTTGGTTATCCGCTTTTGTGACCTGGTTTTTTTCCAAGAAAAAAAGCGGTCAAACGACCAGTAGGGAGGAGATTGCAGCTTTAGCCAGCATTGGCGCCCATGAAGGACTCTTTTCCGAAAATGAATACAAAATAATTCGCAACATTCTGAAATTAAAGAATTTAAGAGTCACCGAAATTATGACACCCCGCGTGGTAGTCGTAATTGCGGATGAAAACATGACTCTTCGGGAGTTTTTAGAAAGTAAAAGCTATCTAAACTTCTCCAGAATACCCGTCTATTCGGAAAATGAGGAGAACATCACAGGATATGTGTTTCGGCAGACAGTTTTAGAGAAATTAGCTGAAGATCAGCACGATCTGCTGCTTAAAGAGATTCGGCGGGAGATTCTAATTGTCCCTAATTCGATCGCTTTATATTCTCTTTGGGAAAAACTGCTGGAACAGAAGGAGCACATTGCCATGATTGTAGATGAATACGGTGGACTTGATGGCATTGTGACGTTGGAGGACATCATTGAAACCTTGCTTGGTCTGGAAATCGTGGATGAAAAAGACACAGTCACGGATATGCGCCAGTATGCCCGTGAACGTTGGGAAACCAGGCAGGCAAAGTATAAAATCTTGGAGCAAAAAACGTTCAGGGAAGATTCTTAATCTTTTGCTATTCAATCTGTGTTCTTAAAAATAATGTTTATGAAATCAACCCCAAACCTTGCAGCCAATGGCATGATCTTTCTTCGTAAAGGAGCCATTGTACTGTTGGCGCTGATGATCTGCACTGCGGCCTCAGCGCAATCCGTCCGGGTTAAGGGTGGACTCAACCTAGCCACCATGCGCGCCTGGGAAACTGAATTGCACACCGGAACTTCTGTCCAGTATCCATTAAAGCCAGGGTTTCACCTTGGCGTTACCGTGGAGTTGCCGCTAGCCGGCTTTTTCTCGCTCGAGCCAGGGCTCTTCTTTTCCACCAAAGGATTTGAGCGGAGTTCGGAGAAACCAGTAGGCTTTATTACCTACATGAACAAAACCGATCTCAGCTTCAATTATTTGGAGCTTCCCCTACTGGCGAAGGCCACCTTTAAAATGGGCAGCATACGGTTTTATACAGATGCCGGTCCCTATTTCGGGTATGCCCTGTCGGGCGTTTACCAATACGAGGTGAGCACAAAAATTGAAGGCATCACCGAGATCTCGTCGTCGGATGATGGGATTATCAAGTGGATTGCTGATGGCGGGGATTTCCGCAGGATGGATTTCGGATTGATGGTTGGCGCCGGAGCGGAGTTCGGATCGGTTGGTATCGGGGTGAATTATTCGAGAGGACTGATGGTTTTACAACCTGAACACGAATCGATTTTCACCCAGAAGCATGGAGTTTGGAGCATAACCGCGGGATACCGTTTTAACTGATAGGATCCTCTTTGCTGGCTATTTCTTCCAGAAGGCAGGGGTAAACAGAATGAGTACCGTAAAGAGTTCCAGACGGCCGATCATCATCAGGAACGAGAGAAACCATTTCCCCACCTCGGGAATGTGCGAATAGCTGAAAATCGGTCCCACAGAGCCAAGTCCCGGCCCGATGTTGGCCAGACAGGAGGCCACAGCACCCATAGAGGTCACCATATCGGGTTCGAAGATGGTCATGATGATGCTGCTAACAAAGAATATCCCAAGGTAGAACATAAAGAATGCCAGGATGTTATTGACAAATTTTGGTTCCAGCGAAACGCTGTTGAAGCGAACCGGGATGACAGCATGCGGATGAATCAGCCGTTGTAGCTCGTAATAGCTGTTTTTCAGCAACACTCCAATACGCATGATTTTGACCCCGCCGCCCGTTGAACCGATGGAGGCTCCAAAGAAAAAGAGTGCAAATATCAGCATGATCAGCACTGGCGGCCAAAGCAGATAGTCAGCCGTTACAAATCCGGTGGTAGTCATCACGGATACCACGGTAAACAGGGCATTTCGGAACGCCTCTTCTACTGCTCCAGTGCCTGTCAGCATTAACCCAGCGAAGATTAGGGCGGTAAAACCCAGAATGAAGAAGATATAAAAACGGTACTCCTCATGGCGGAAGAGGCGGCCGGGTTTTCCGGTCAGGGCAAAAAACATCAGAGTAAAATTGGTTCCGGCGATAATCATGAAAATCGTTACAACATATTGTATGTAAGGCGATTGCCAGTACGCAATACTAGCTTGTTTAGTGGAAAATCCGCCGGTAGCCATGGTAGTAAAGGAGTGGCAGATACTATCGAACCAGGATAGGCCACCAAGCATCAGGAGCACCATTTCCAGGAGGGTCAATAAAAGGTAGAGTCCCCAGATGGTACGGGCAGTTTGGTAAACTCGCGGACTGACTTTATCCAGGGATAATCCCGGGGCCTCGGCAACGTACAGTTGCATTCCACCAATTCCGAAGGCGGGCAGGAAAGAGAGTGCCAGCACGATAATCCCCATCCCGCCAAGCCATTGTGTCATTGCCCTCCAGAACAGCAGCCCCCGGGGAAGGGCTTCAATATCGTCAAGAATTGTGGCACCGGTGGTGGTGAAGCCCGACATGGTCTCGAAGAATGCATCGGTGATATTGGGGATATATCCACTGATCAGATACGGTAATGATCCTATGAAAGAGATGATTAGCCAACCTACGGTTACCACAAAAAAGGCTTCTCGTCGCGCGAGGCTACTGGATGGAAGCGAGGTAGCCAGCAGAGCAAAAATACCAGGAGCCAGGGATATGCCTGCTGATAAAGCCAAAGCGGCAAAATCGTCACCTCCGCTAAGGTATGCAACGAATGCGGAGAGCAACAATGCGAGGCCCTCCACCAACAATAACATTCCGATTACCCGAACTATCAGCTTAAAATTCATTGAAATTCAGACAAATCAAGTGGTTTTAAAAAATTTCTCCAGGCGGCGAATTCCAGAAGGGAGTGTAAACACCACCACTTTATCACCTTCCTGAATCTGCAGGCTGCCATGAGCCACAAAGCCCGATTCACCCCGAATCACCCCTCCGATTTTGGCATCGGCAGGGAAATCCAAATCTTTGATGGGCATCTTGGTAATGCGAGATCCCGGTTTGGCGATAAACTCAAAAACTTCGGCATCCGAAAGGGTAAGACACTTGACATTAGAGATCTCTGCATTCAGGGTAAAACGGTATATGTAACTGGCCGCCACCAGTTTTTTGTTGATGATGGTTCCAATATCCATCCCTTCAGCTGTACGAATCAGATCAAAGTTTTCGACCTCGGCAACTGTACGTTTAACCCCCAGGGATTTAGCCAGATGGCAAGAGAGGATGTTCACCTCAGAGCTGCCAGTGGTGGCAATGAAAGCATCCATGTTCGCCAGTCCCTCCTCCTTGAGCAACTCCAGATTACAGCCATCACCATTAATCACCAAAGCATGATCAAAGCGATTAGCCAGCATGTTACAACGCTCCTTGCTCTCTTCAACTACTTTCACATTATACTGACTACCAAGCTTTTCTATCGTTCTCTGGGCTATCCGACTGCCACCAAGGAACATGATATTCTTTACCCGATAAGGCTCTTTTCCGGTAAGCTCAAATAGATGTTTTTGGGTTGATTGGTTGGTTACGAAATAGACAATATCTCCACTTTTCACTAAATCCTTTCCACCTGGGATGATATTCTGATGATTACGGGTAATAGCCACAGCCATGATACACTTAAGATCGGATGAGAGCTGCTCCAGGGGTTGGTTGATGATCGGGGCATTATCCCGCACTTTTATCCCCATCAAAAGCAGCTTGCCTCCCGAGAATTCAAATAGTTGCCGTGTACTGGTCATCTTGATGGAGGAGATGATCTCCTTGGCTGCCAAGCTTTCGGGGTAGATCAGCTCATGAACACCCAGATCTTTCAGTTTGGCCCGATACTGCTCCTTTAAGTATTCAAGGTTATCGATCCTGGCGATGGTGCGTTTCACCCCCAGGTAGTTGGCCATACTGCAAGCCAGCACATTCCGCTCTTCGGAGGAAGTCACAGCAATAAACAGATCCGCACTTTTCAGCCCGGTCTCTTTTAAGTCAACAAAGGAGTGCGGAGAACCGGTGACAGTCATTATGTCCACTCCCTGGTTAACCTGATTGAGCTTTTCAGCATCATCATCCAGCATAACAATGCTATGGTTCTCGACGCTTAGCATTCTCGCCAGATGCGTTCCAACTTCTCCGGCTCCTGCAATAACGATCTTCATATCTGCAATTTGAGTTTACCCGCACAAAGATACACGGAAGATAAAGCAAATATTGCTATATTTGGGAGTTGTTGAGCTTTGACCTGACCTCGCAGAAAATTCTAATAAGTTACTTATGAAAAAACTGGTTACACTCACTTCAGCTATCCTGTTGATTTTCAACGTATACGGACAGAATGTGGAGAAGAAATGGTCGTTGGGCCTCCTGGTAGGTAAACCCGAATATGTCGGTGATCTCGGAAGTGGTTTCCTGGATTTCGTTCCGCACTATGCAACCATCGGTGTCACCGGCGCGCGGTACCTCAGTCCTTCGTTTGACGTGGCACTGCAGGTTGAATACGGTGATTACGGGTACTTCCAGGATTGGACCACCAACTTCCTGGCTTCCATGGTTAATGGGAACCTGCTATTTAAATACAAACTTAACAACGGCTATATCCTACAGGAAAATGCCCGCGTGGCACCATTTCTTGCTGTCGGTGGAGGCTTTGCCTACTTCACCCAGGGCCGTGATTTGAACACCAGGCCAGGAATCCGCACACTGGCCGGAACAGACCTGACATTCCCGATTGGAGCCGGCATTCGCTTTAACATTTTCCCCGCGCTCTCCATTCAATATCAGCTTCTGGCAAACCTCACCGGGAGTGATATGCGCGACCTGATCATTCAGGGTACACCCGATCATTTTATGAATCATACCGTAGGAATCTTTGTTAATCTCGGCGTGGACAAAACCGACAGCGACCTGGACGGCGTCCTGGATAAGTACGATTTATGCCCCAAAACACCTGTTGGTGTAGAGGTTACTCCTGACGGCTGTCCGGTCGACCGCGATGGCGACGGTATTCCGGACTATATGGATAAGTGCCCTGATGTCAAGGGATTACCCGAGTATAAAGGATGCCCTGATACCGATGGTGATGGTATCCCAGACTCCGAAGATCGCTGTCCAACCGAGCCCGGCCTTAAAGAGTTTCATGGATGCCCCGATAGCGATGGCGACGGTATTCCGGACCCGGACGACCGCTGTCCGTTTGCTGCAGGCCCGAAAGAATACAGGGGTTGCCCCGATACGGATAACGACGGATTACCCGATATCGATGATGAATGCCCTACAGTACCCGGTCTTCTTGAATACAACGGCTGCCCCCTGGTGAAAGAGGGGGATCAGAAAGTCTTCGATGATGCTATCCGGGGAATTCAGTTCGAATCCGATCGCGATATGATTAAAGCCGTCTCCTATCCGATCCTCGATAATGTGGTGAATGTCATGCGCAATAATCCGCATTACCGCCTTGAAATCATCGGCCATACCGACTCCACCGGTGACGAGAGTCATAACCTGGATCTCTCCCAGCGTCGTGCTAAAGCGGTGAAAGAGTATCTCGTGGGCAGAGGCATCGACCCAAGCCGTATCAGATCCAACGGCTACGGCTCAAGCCGGCCCGTGGCTACCAATAATACATCGGAGGGACGCGCATTAAACCGCAGAGTAGAGTTTAAGGTATCTCGCTAAACACTTGTTAATCAGCATTTTCAGGTGTAAATATCTTTGCGCCTGAAGAGAAGATAGCTAGACGCGACCAATAAAATGGTCACCCCCAAGGGTACCAAAATTCTCCATCCTTCCAGGGCATATCCGGGATTAATTACATCCAGATTGATGTACTTGAAAGGCGTCAGATAAAGCAGAAAATCTGCTTTGCCATAAACCTTTAAAATCATGTCGAACAGGTAACATCCCATCACAATCCCGATGCCGATACCAACACCCGACCGGCCACGCTTGAATAACATACTGATAAACAGTCCTAAAGCCATTAGTAAAAAGCACGCCACCAGCCCATAGAAGTGCAGTATGGTCAAAGTTCCAACGTTAACAGCCTGCGCATCAATGATACTCATACCCACCAGAGCTGTCACGTAAATGAGTAGGTTGGTCGAAAGGATATACAGTGAAACCACCACCATCTTGGTTGACAAAACCTGATGCCTCGGCACTGGCCTGGTCAGCAGAAACTCGGCCGTCCGGTGATACTCTTCCTTGGCAATCATGTTAATTCCCCACACTACGGAAAAACCGCCGGTGATCAAGGGTACGATAAATACAAAATAGGTGGCATAAAAGCCCATGATGTTGCTCCACGACTGGGAGCTAAAGTTCAGGGCTTTCAGGAAACCTTCTGGCATCGATCCAAACATTTCAGCCACCGAATCCATCATCGGGGTCATGGTTGAATTCACGATCAAAATCAGGATTAGATAGCCACAGGAGATGGCCACTACGGATATCCACCCAATAAAACCTCGCTTCAACTCCTTGTAAAAGAGTGTCTTATTCATTTTTGCCCCTCCTGTTCATCGGTATCTTTGTAGTAATGCATAAAAACCTCCTCCAGGTCGGGCTCAGCAATAAAGAGCTGATCAAGCGGAAGACCACTGAGTTCGCCAACCAGTGGTTTGATATCACCCTGGAACAGAAAGGAGTAAGTTCGTTCACGGCCGTTGAAAGAGAGGATTCCCGGGGTATTGAGTGTTAATCCGTGGATATCGGAAGTGAGGCGGATATCCACCCGTGTAAGCATGCGTTTTTTCAGGTCGGCCACATCAGCCTCCTCCACGAGGCGACCCTTCTTGATGATCGCCACGCGGTGGCACAGTTTCTCCACCTCGCTGAGGATGTGTGAGGAGAAAAAGATGGTAGCGCCCTCCCGGTTGGCCTCCCGGAGCAGATCGAAAAATCGGTGTTGCATGAGCGGATCCAGTCCGCTGGTCGGCTCGTCGAGAATAAGCAGCCGGGGCCGATGCAACAGGCTTTGAACCAGGGCAACCTTTTTCCGGTTACCCATAGAGAGGTCTTCGATCCGCCGTGACAGGTCGATATCGAGCGACTCGACCATTCTTTTGTAGAACCCGTTCAGTTCAGCTCCGTAAAATCCGGCCGAGTAGCGGAACAGCTCTTTCACCGTCATCCCGCTGTAATAGCTCACCTCCGATGGTACAAACCCGATCTGTTTTTTAATTTCAGGAGCTTTGGCGACCATATCCAAGCCGAAAACGCGCCCCGATCCTCTGGTGGGGAATATCAGGCTGAGCAACAGCCTGATAGTAGTTGATTTGCCAGCGCCATTAGGTCCGATAAAGCCAAAAATCTCGCCTTCCGTAACCTTCAGGTCAAGATCTTCGATGCCCCGATCTTTGCCATAATACTTGGTCAGCTGGCTGGTTTCGATGGTTAGCATAAGAGTTAGGTTAAAGGAATGAAAGTTATGGAAAATTAATCTATTCACCCCACCGGGAAGCGAGTATTAATCTTGGCCGAACCATCTAAAATCCGTCTCACCAAATGAGAAGTGACGCAGCTCCTGGAAGTCCCCAGATGGAAATCTGGCAGTTACAACCCATGACTAGAAAGCCGCCCGGATCGTTTACCGGCTATTTGGGCTCAAAAACGATTCACTGACACCCCCGTAAAAGAGCACATTGAGCGACATCCGACCATGATCAAACTCCTCAACTGTACCTTCTTTTTGGTTCGTCTCACCATCTTCGGTGGTTCTCCAGAGCCATGAAGCATTGACGATATAGTTCCGTAGATTGCTCGTTTCGTAACCTGATAAAAGTTCTGCATCTCCATCGAGTGGAACATCTTTCAATTCAACCGCAAACTCCATGTAATCATGGTAATCTCCAGAGACGTAAGTCACTTTCCGGGTACCGGTAAAAGATTTAAGGGTTTGATGATTAGACGAGAGTTCTCCCTCGATATCAAACTCATAGGTTATGGTGACATCTCCATCGTCGGAACAATTCATGATGTGACTTGACGAGAATGAATTGCCGTTCCACTCCAGGAAATACTGTTCGTCCGGCTCATCCTCAGTACAGGAGGTCTGATTGTACACACTGATCTGATCCATATCGGACATGGAGGTTGGCGGAGCTGGTAAAATTCCGGACAAAGTAACGATAACTTCCTGGTAACCTGGATCTTCGCCCTTAGGGATCAAATTACAACCGGTGAAACCCAGGGAAAGCAAACAGCCGAATCCCGCAATGAAAACAATCTTGAATCGTAAAGTCTTTTTTCTCATAATGACTTCTTTTTTTCAGGCAATGAAGCAAATTTAGCAGAGTTATTGTAATTTGCTGTAACCTAACAAAAACTGAAATGAAAGAGTTTCTCGACCAGACCTTGATTAACCTAGGTAATTATGAACTAAAAGTCCATGCATTGCTCATGCTGGCAATTTTTCTTATTGCTGTCGTTTTGGTACTTTTTGTGATACGGCATACCGTTTACCGAATTTCCAAACATGAAGCAGGAAAGAAATTTGCGATTTACAGCCTGATAAAATACATCATAGTAGTGATCGCTTTCCTAATCAGCCTTCAAATTCTCGGGTTTAAACTGACCGTTCTCCTAGCTGGATCAGCTGCGCTGTTGGTAGGTATCGGGCTAGGGCTGCAGAATCTGTTTGGCGATTTTGTTTCGGGGATTATTCTTTTAGCCGACACGGCCATTAAGGTAAATGATGTCATCGAGGTTAACGGCCTGGTTTGTCAGGTGTTACATATCAACCTGCGTACAACAACCGTCATTACGCGGGATGATAAATATTCTTTAGTATTAAAAGATCCCGCCCCAACGGTCAGATTTAGCAACTTCGGTGACTCCTCGCTGGATTTCACCTTGCTGTTCTGGGCCGATGAGATCTTCCGGGTAGAGAAGACCAAAAGCGAATTGCGGATCAAGATATACGAACTATTCCAACAGAATAACGTCACTATACCATTCCCACAGCGAGTTATTCATTCCGCACACAAATGATATCGGTTACCTCACCTGTTTTAGATACCGGTACAGCTCACTATCGGTGGTGATAATCAGGCTGGTTTTATCGTCGAAAGATTTTTCCAGTGTCTCCATGGCTCGCAGGAAGCTGTACAGCTCACGCGAAGCAGACGTTCGGTTATAAGCTGCTGCATAGATGGCTGTTGCGCGGGCATCGGCGCGACCGCGGATCTGTTCAGCCTCTTTGATGGCTTCCGATTGGATCTGGGCCAGATCGCGTTCCTTATTCCCCTGAATCTTACGCGCTTCACCCTGACCCTCAGAGCGGAAGCGGTCGGCAATACGGTTTCGTTCGCTGATCATCCTGTCGTACACGTTGTTACGAACTTCCTCCACATAATTGATCCGTTTAAATCGGAAATCCAAAATGATAATTCCCAGATCTGATGTACGTTCATTCGCTTTTTCGAGGATCATTTTCTCAATACGTTCGCGGCCCACCCGGATAGAATCGAGGGTTTCGATTTCCACCAGATACTCATCTGACAGTTCCGGAGTGCGGTTCGACGAACGGATAATATCGAGAAGTTCATAACTAGCCACCGCGTTGCGGGTCTCCCCGTCGAGGATATCATCCAGTCGCGACTGGCCTGAGCGTTCATCGCGCAGACGCATGTAGAACTGCAGCGGATCGGTGATTTGCCAGCGGGCATAGGTGTCCACAAAGATGAATTTCTTATCCTGGGTAGGAACCTGGTTCGGATCGCCATTCCATTTCAGATAGCGTTTGTCAAACCGTTGAACCTTCTGGATAAGAGGCACTTTAAAGTTCACGCCCGGCTTTGTCCGGCTACCGCCAACAGGTTTACCGAACTGGGTAACGATGGCTTGTTCAGTCTCGTCGAGGATGAACATGCTTCCAAAAGCGAGGAGTATCGCCAGGATTCCTAGAATGATATAAATGACTGCTTTAGTTTTCATGGCTTACTTCTCCTGTGTTTGGGTTCTTCTGTCGATGTTCAGCAAAGGCAACACATTGTTCCCCTTCTCATCCACAATGATCTTGTCGCCGATCTTGGGAAGGATCCGCTCGAGTGTCTCAAAATAGATCCGTTTTTTCGTCACCTCCGGAGCTTTGATAAACTCCTCATAAAGTGATGTAAACCGGTCGGCTTCGCCGATGGCGCGGTTGACGCGGTTGAGCGCGTAAGCTTCGGCCAGCTGAACAGTCTCTTCTGCCTCTCCTGTTGCCCTGGGAATCACCTGGTTATATTCTGATTCGGCCTGGTTGATCAGGGTAGCGCGCTCCTGCTGCGCCTGGTTTACCGCATTAAATGAGGGCTTCACCGGCTCCGGCGGGTTCACATCCTGCAGCACCACCTGATCGATCCGCAGACCATTCTCATACTCTTCACACATGGCCTGAAGCAGAACCTCCACATTGGAGGCTACCTCCTGGCGGCCCACCGTCAACACCTCGTTGACCGTACGATCCCCGACTGTCTTGCGCACAGCCGCTTCGGACATATCACGTAGCGCATCTTCAGCATCACGAACCTTGAAAAGATATTTATACGAATCCACAATACGGTATTGTACAACCCATTCCACATCCGAAAGGTTCAGATCCCCTGTTAGCATGAGGGATTCATCATGATAATCCCTGCTGGAATAGGTTGAACGCGAACCTGTTCCTGCCGTTCGAAATCCGAATTCCATCTTTAACTGCCTCTGAACCGGTATTTTATACATCCGTTCCAGACCCAGTGGAGCAATAAAATTGAGCCCCGGTTTAACCGTCCGGGTAAACTGGCCGAGGAAAAGCACCACGCCCTCCTCTTCGGGCTTGACGGTTTTAAGTGACGTGCCAATTACCAGCAGCGCCAGCAACCCCAGGAAAATTTTTCCTGTATAGCGCTTGAGCCACTGAATAATCCGTTCACTTTCTTGATCATAATTTCTCATCTTCTTAATTTGTTAAAAGATTGCAAGTTAACACTTCTGCGCGTTTTTGGGGGGGGGAAGAATAGATTATCTTTTTGCAACTTCCCAATTCGTATATTTGCAGTCTCCTAAAACCAGTGACGATGAAACCGATCAACGTGATCAGGAAATTGTTCGACTATTTCAGCATGGAAGCCGAAATCGATGATTTCGATAGGATTCATGAGTCGATCACCAAGGATGTTGTGTTCAAGGGCACCAACCTGTGGATTCTGATGTTTGCCATTGTGGTAGCCTCAGTGGGCCTCAACATGAACTCCACCGCGGTAATTATCGGTGCCATGTTGATCTCCCCGCTCATGGGCCCCATCAACGGGATGGGTTACAGCATCGCCACGTACGACATGCCCCTGTTCCGAAAATCGGTAAAAAACTTCACCTTCGCGGTCGGCGCTTCCCTCCTGGCATCCACTACCTACTTCATTGTCAGCCCGATATCCACTGCCCACTCCGAATTATTAGCCCGCACCAGCCCAACCATCTACGATGTGCTGATCGCCCTATTTGGTGGATTGGCGGGTATTGTGGCCATCAGCAGTAAGCAGAAAGGTAATGTGATCCCCGGTGTGGCCATCGCCACCGCCCTGATGCCGCCCATCT
>LSQX01070538.1_pt2 | contig 17026 bp, 18 predicted proteins | sample 654561 | NCBI WGS metagenome assembly LSQX01 (sample SAMN04489861, study PRJNA283612) | anaerobic digester metagenome | isolation source: 4 biogas reactors fed with cattle manure at either 37C or 55C with and... | place: Denmark: Kongens Lyngby | collected 2014
GAGAACCACAAAGAATTTGCACGTGGGAATACTAACTTTAGTAGTGCAGAATTAAATCTAATTAAGGGGTTACAAGTATCAGAAGTACAAGGAAAACTGGGAACAGACAAATCAAAAGAAGCCATCGAGCACCGGAACATTCACCTGCTTGAGGAAGAAAAATGATCAAAGAACTATGTATCAAAGCAAAATTAGCCTCTATTCAAATGAGTAAACTCTCACAGGGGAAAAAAAACAATGCACTCTACAAAATGGCGGAGGCTCTAGAAGCTAATTCAGAACAGATTTTAAAAGCAAACAAAATCGATATAGAGGCAGCAAAATCTAAAGACCTCAAAGCATCATTGCTTGATCGTTTATCATTGGACCAAAAGAAGATTCAAACAATGGCAAACGAACTCCGTGAGGTTGCCACCCTAGAAGATCCAGTCGGTTCCGTACTAGCGACTTGGACTCGTCCTAATGGTTTAATCATTAGCCAACTTCGGGTACCCATCGGAGTCGTCGGCGTCATCTATGAATCACGCCCTAACGTAACGTCTGACTCCGCAGGTATATGCATCAAATCGGGTAACGCCGTAATACTTCGTGGCGGTTCAGATGCGCTACACTCAAACGTTGCTATAGGCGACGTACTGCGAGAAACACTCTTAAGCACCAACCTCCCAATTGACGCTATCCAAATTGTAAATTCGCCTGATCGTAAAGATGCCGAAGAACTAATGACAATGCGCGACTACATCGACGTGTTAATCCCCAGAGGCGGCACAGATTTAATTAGAACAGTCATCGAGAAGTCACGTATTCCAGTCGTTGAAACGGGAACTGGTAACTGCCACATTTATGTTGAAAAAAACGCTGACCTAGAAAAAGCAACACCTATAATAATTAACGCAAAAGTTCAACGCCCAGGAGTCTGTAATGCACTTGAGAAACTATTAATAGATCGCAAAATCGCAAACCAATACTTACCGGTAATTATCGAGGAGTTACGTAAGAACTGTGTAGAAGTTAGGGGCGACGATATTACGCGTACAATCATCCCAGAAGTAAAAGCTGCAACAGAGCAAGACTGGTACACTGAATACCTTGATTTGGTCATTAGCATAAAAGTTGTTGATTGCTTAGACGAAGCAATTGCGCATATCAACAAATATGGCACACATCATTCAGAAAGTATTATCACACGCGATTTTGAGAAAGCCAAACGTTTTCTCAAAGAAATTGACTCGGCAGCAGTATACTGGAATGCATCTACCCGCTTTACAGACGGCAACCAATTTGGGCTAGGTGCAGAAATTGGAATCAGTACTCAAAAGTTACATGCACGCGGACCGATGAGCATTCAACACCTCACAACTACAAAGTATGTTGTGATAGGAAACGGGCAAATACGCAAATAACTAATTTTGAAATTACATAGCCGTATACACCATTTTTTATCCCTATTACTATAGTGAAATAACAGCCTTTAAAGTACAACTTAATCCAATTTTCAAGAGAATAATAACCACAAAAAGTATCGAAAAAAGGAAAGAAGAGTTAGGGGATTGCCCATGGTAGTTGTGGAATCATTGGATGGATTAACTGCAACACAATATCTGGGAATAAGCCCAAGATAAAGATCGCTGCAACCAAGATGAAGACAGGTATTAGAATGCGCTTGTCTTCTTTGATGGCAGCCATATCTTTTGCTGGTTTACCATACATTACGTTTAGGAGACGGAAAATATATGCCGTCTGCAACACACTCGTCAAGACTCCAATTACTGCTAACCATGTTAGTTCGACACTGATGGCTGCAGTAAAGACAAAGTATTTTGCGAGGAAACCACCCAATGGTGGAATACCTGCAAAGCTCAAACCAGCTATGACTAGAGCTAAACTTGTTAGGGGCATCTTCTTGCCCAACCCAGCAAAGTCATCAATGGTATGAAATCCTTTGCTATTCATGATACCGACAGCCATGAATGCAAGAGCAGTAGTTAAACCGCCTATCAAGAAGAAGTACAAATTGCCTGCTAAACCTAGTTCTGTGGCGCTTGTAATAGCGACAAGATTGTAACCGACATCAGCGACGCAGATGTATGCGACAAGACGTTTAATGTTATGTTGTATCAGGGCAAAAAGGTTGCCGACAATCATAGTTAACGCTGCCATCGCAGCAAGCATCAATGTCCAATTAACTATACCACCGACCGAAGGCGGTAAAATGATGAAAAGTAGAATTCGAATTAGTATGTAATAGCCGCCTTGATCTACTAGAGCTGAAAGAAAAGCTGCTGATGGTGCGGGTGCAGCCGTGTATGCGTCAGGCAACCAGAAGTGGAAAGGCACAATGGCAGCTTCGATCGCATATCCTGTCACAATAAACACAAATGAGATTATAAGTAAGTTCATGTCACTACTTGCAAGTACACCAATAGCCTCTCTTAGGGCGATATAGTTGAGAGTACCTGTTAAGCCATAAACGATAGAGAGTCCAAGAAGAACGAATGCAGATGCGATGATAACCATAACTAGATACTTTAAGGTTGCATTGACACTAAACGCATTCTTACGATACATCATCAGAAATGCGGCAGCGGCTGTTGCTGCTTCCCAGAATATGAAGAAGGTTAGAAGATCACCTGCGAGAACAGCACCGACTATTGCACCTGTAAGCATGAGCATAATTGCTATGTATCTATCTGTAGGGTGATCACAGGTGTCAACGAAGAAAACGGTATACACAACGACCACCGAGCTGATTGCAACGATAATAATCGCCATGTAGATTGATACAGCATCTATTAGGAATGAAGTACCGATTGCAACGTCAAAAGTCCCATCTAAAGTTAAGTTTATGATACCCGGATCAGATATACTGTAATAACTCAAAACTAAATTAACAACAGTTAGTGCTGCAACAGCAAAGACTACAACAACCCATGCTACTGAAAGCGCAGTCTTGTAGGTATTTTTGCGTATTGCCTTAAAGAGTGGAATCGTTAATAACGCGGCTACTACGAAGGTAACGATCGGTAATATTATATCAATAAATGTTGTCGCCATTTTATACCACCGGACCAAATGTTACTGTTTGAATTAGCTGCATAAAGAGGGTTGGATAGACTCCGATTATAACGACCAGTACAATCAAGAGCGCAAGTGCAAATTTCATGTAGTTTGGCACATCTACAATTTTGTGTATATGCGCATCTAGTTTGTTAACTACAACGCCATTATTTTCCAATGAATTATTTTCATCATGAGATCCATTTCTATCTTCGATCATTTTTAGTTCATTTTTACTTCGACCCAGAAATACTTTAGAGATGAATCTCAAGGAGTATGCTAACGAGAACACAGTTGCAATCAGCATCAGTGCTGTTGGTATAATATAGAAGCTATCAACTGTTAAGATCTGGAAGGCACCCACAAACATGAAGAATTCACTGATGAAACATGCTAATGGGGGTATACCAGCAATGCTTAGTGCGGCGATTGTGCCTGATACAGCTGAAAAGGGCATTTTACTTGCCAAACCACCCATTTTGCGAATATCGCGTTCTTCAGTTTGATGCATCACACCGCCAGCAGTCAAGAAGAAAAGACCTTTGCTTGCTGCATGAGTAATAATATGCAATATTGTACCAACAACGGCAATTGCTGAAGCAGATGCTAACAACACTGTATCACCGTTTGCGAGAGCTACCGGAAACAATGAAAGCCCAAACATTATGTAACCCATATGAGCTATGCTGGAATATGCGATAACACGCTTTATGTCGTTAGCCGCTAATGAGAGCAATGAACCATAAAAGGCAGTAACTACACCAAAAATAGATAAAACATGTAAAAATTCTGTCCCAAAGGCCACTCCGACAGCTGGGAAAACCATACCAAAAGATATACGAATGATTGCATACGCACCTGCACTGATAATGACACCGCTAAGCAACGCAGACATTGGAGCGGGTGCTTCTGAGTGAGCATCTGGTAGCCACATATGTACCGGAAACACCGCCATCTTCACTGCGAAACCTGCTGTTAATGCTATTAATACCCATTTAACTATATCTGGCGCTGCAGTCATTAGTGCTGTCTGCGCTTGAAACATATCAGTATAACCAGTTAACCAATAGACGGCGCCTATACCTAAGAGAACGAAGACTGCGCCTGCATGTGTAAATATGAAGAGTTTTAGAGCCGATTTGTAGCTATTGCGATAGCCCCATTCTCCAACTATGAAGTAAGCGGGTACTAGCATGAGCTCCCAGCAAAAGTAAAAGAGAATCAAGTTGCTGGTTAAGAAAACACCGATTAAGCCTACACTAAGCATGCAGAGTAGAGCATAATATACAGGCAGATTCTTTTTTCCCGCCATATAATTGATTGAGTACAAAGATGCAACAAAAATCAGTATTAAACTGATGAGTGCAATTGAAACACTAATGCCATCCGTAAAAAGTGTGAACTCTGTTTGGATGATTGTTGGAATCCAAGTGTATGTTTCAATGTATTGATGTGAAGTACTGTGTAATATCTCAGGAATTGTCGCAGCCACTAGTATCATATTAAGGACTGCGATTGCAGCAACAAAAATCGCTGCTGCTTTGGGGGATTTCTTTCCAGCTAAGTAAACGAAGGGTATACAAATTGAAGTTATTGCAAATACAGATAGTAATAGTGGCAACGTCATTTTTTTACACTCCTACCATTCCTACAGTTAACAAAATCAACAATATGATTAGTACAAAACCAATAACAGCAGCTGCAATATAGTTACGGAAGCAATCTGAGGGACCTCTCTTAAGAACCCTTACACGATTAGGTTCTGCAGCTTGACCAATATCTGCACCTAATTTATCAGGAGCCCGGCCGAAAAACGCATTTTCAAAACGGGTAAGATATTCTGAGAATTTGTTTATTCCATTAGCAATTCCATAGTATAGATCATCTAGATAATATTTGTGATTCAGCAATGTCGTTAGAGGATTATTACCTTTGGCAATGTTTCGTATACCATTAAACCCTTTATGGTATGAGTAGTAAGCCAATATGAACACCGGGAGTAAAGAACCCATTAATATCGGGAATTCCAAAGTTGTGAACGCTTCAAGCAATGATATCTCGATTTCTGCGTGCAAGAAGGTTGTTAAGAGAGGTTCTGAGAGACCCCAAATAATGCAAAAAACAGCCAAGATTGCTGCAGGAATAAGCATTATTCTTGGAGACTCGTGAATGTGTAGTTTTTCAAGAAATAATGATTTTTTCCCCATAAACACTAAGCTAAACATACGAATGCAATACGCAAAAGTAATCGCCGCTGTTACATAGAGTAGTACAGTTTGAATAAGACCTGCGGTGCTACCGATTACAGCTACGCTTTCTAAGATGAGCCCTTTGCTAAAGAAAGCTGCAAATGGTGGTAAACCACTTGTAGTTACAACCATGATGCCCATCAATACGAATGTTATAGGCATTGCTTTTCGTAGACCACCCATTAAACGCATGTCTCTGGTACCTACCGCATGGATGATACCACCTGCTAAAAGGAAACCCAGGCCTTCAAAGAAGGCATGGCTAACCATGTGAAAAAGGCTTGCGAACCAACCGATTGATGCTGCGCCAGCAACCGCTGTACCTAAGCCTGCCATCATGAACCCAATCTGGCTTACGGTAGAATATGCGAGCACCCCTTTGATGTCAGTAGTCATCAAGCCTAGTGATGCACCGATGAAGGCAGTTATTACGCCAACCCATGCAATAGTTGGGAACCAAGCGACTTGTAGTGCATTCATAAGGATTGGAGCTACTGAAAAGATTACAATAAATCTCGCAAGTAAAAATATACCCGCTTTTACCATTGTAGCTGCATGAAGTAATGCGGAAACAGAAGTTGGTGCTTCCATCGCGCTATATAACCAGGTAAAAAGAGGGAATTGTGCAGATTTTGAAATAGCACCACCTAATACTAGAAATGCAGCAATAGTAAGCATGCCAGTATCGAGTGTTTGAGCTGCCGCTGCAGTCTCAATACCAGTAATTATACCATGAAAACTAAAAGTTCCAAACATAAAGAACATTATACCGATAGCAGCGAGTAATGCGATATCTCCGATGCGGGTCATCATGAAAACTTTTACACCGGAATGAATGGATTCTGGTTTTTTATACCAGAAACTAATAAGAGCATAAGAACATAATCCGACCATTTCCCAAAATATGAACATTTGAAGAAGGTTATCTGAGATTACTAAACCAATCATGGACCCTATGAAGAGTAATAGTAAGTAGTAATAGCGGGTTAAGCCTTCTTCTCCTTTCATATAACCCAGTGAATAAACTGCGATGATTACACCAAAGAAGGCAACAAGACAGGTGAATAGTACACTCAATGGATCGATGTAAACACCTGCGGTTATGCCTGCTGAACCACCGTTTATATTAGGGAGCCAATCAAGGGTATAGTAAGTTGTTTCGCCTTTTCCAAACCATACACCTGGAATAAGGGTGAGTGCTAATGCTGTAATTACACCCATTATAGCAATAACAAAATAGTTTCGTGCTTTTTCACTATATTTTCCAATTAATGGAACAAATAAGCTTGCAATTAGTGGAATAACCCAGACAAACCATGCAGAGAACTCTTCAAGCATCATTGTGTTTCAACCTCGCTTTCTTCAACTTCGTTTTCTTTTAGTTTAGCAACTATCTTTGTAATGTCACTTGTACCATAGTGTTTTGATACTATAACGAGCAACGCCAAGATTACAGCACTAATAGCAGTGTCAACTGAGAACGCTAAAACCAGTAATGCTTCACCCATGCCTTGCGGCGAAGCCAACATAATAAAATTCAAAGTAGCGGCTGTAGCGATCAATTCAATCGAAATAAACACCTTAAGTAACTGACGCTTTGTAAGCAAACCATAGATGCCAATGAAGAGCAATACAATGGATAGTATAACATAATCCATTATTTCTTCCTCCGCTCAAAGAGAACAATACTAATACCAATAGCCACGGTCAAAATTACAATAGCTTGAAGTAATACGTCAACACCTCTAAGATTCCACAGTGCATCGCCGAATTCTACATCAGGTGCAACATGCGAGACTCCAGAAACTGATAAGAAAATCGCTGGCAAAGATAACAGAAAACCTACACCTACTAAGCCACCGATTCGTAAGGAGGAAGCCTTTTTGCTTGGTTTTTCACCCAACATCTCCCCTGATAGAAATAAAATAGCCAATGTGCCTATACTAACAGCAAATTGGAAGATACCAGCAAAAACAGCTCCATTTAAAACATAAATTAATGCAGTTAATAGAAAAGTAGCTGCTAAAGCAGCAACAGAATAAACTAATTCATCAAGAAATAGGGCCAATACTGCGGAGATAATTAATCCAATAGCTAAGATTTCAATTATCATTCTGATCCACCCTTCTTTGAATATTCTGGTCTCATAATAAGTTCTGATTTATCAGTAGTCGCTAATTCGAAAAGATCAGACTGTTTAATAGCATCACGAGGACAAGATTCAACACATTGATAACAAAATACACACTTATTGAGGTCAATTTGCGGACGCTTTCTACCATTTACTTTAACGATTTCAATGGCTTGTGCTGGACAGTCACGTGCGCATACTCGACAATTGGACCCCCGCATAGCTTCAATGTCAAATCGAAAGTCATCGCCGCAATCAAAGTCTATAACATTACATGCTTTGATCTCATAGACTAGTTTGCCTCGGGAATCAGCCGGAAGTGTCGGTTTCACAAATGGATATTTGGTAGTAGCAGGCTTGGTGAACAAGTGTGAAACCGCTCGCTTAAATATCGGTGATATCCGTGATCTCGATTTTTTCTTTTTAACCATCTAGTTTTTACACTCCAATCCCTAGTGGATGATAGACCCAAGTTACCAATGCGACTGCTACTATCAAACTTATTATCGCTGCAGGGAGCAGTATTTTCCAATTGCCTGTTAACACTTGGTCAATTCGTAATCGGGCTACTACTGTAGTAATGTATTCGGATATAACTATAACGACGAGTAGTTTAAGTACAAACCATAAGGTGTACCAGAACCAATCTAAACCAAAGAACACCGGACCACTTGGACCTCCTAAGAACAACGTTACAACCAGTGCTGAACCAAAGACCACTTGGATGTCACGTGTCAAATGTAAGAAGGCTAATTTGGCGCCTGTGTATTCAGTTTCTAAGCCGCCAACAACTTCTGAGTCAGAATGAGGTACATCGAATGGGTCTCTTTCAAGTTCTGCTTGTAATGTGATTATAAATAGTACAAATGCCCACGGAGCAAGTAGAATAGCTGGCCATGCAGATCCTGCAATTTGAAAAATACTCAAACTTCCAGCTAAAAATGCAGGTGTTAAAGCTAATAAGAGAAACGGTATATCGTAACCTAAGAATTGCGTTAAAACTCTAGCTGCACCAATTGTGCCATACGGATTAGCTGATGCCCAACCAGCCAGGAATAATAAAAAGTTAGCAACCGTTGAAAAAACCAAAATAATAATTAAGTCACCATTAAATCCACCAGTTGAAAGGACACTGGCGCCGTCAATCGGTATAAAACACATAGCAAAAACCATGATGCTAAAAGCGGCAATTGGAGCAATCCTGAAAACCAGTTTTTTCGCATCTCGTGGTTCAATATCTTCTTTTGATAAGAGTTTGATGAAGTCTGCCAGTGGCTGAAGAATACCACCAGGTCCTGCAACCATGGGACCAACTCGATTTTGTATACGTGCTTCAAGTTTACGTTCTACCCAATCACAGAATAAGGTTAAAAAGAAGATGAATGTGAACCCTGGAAAGACGAGTATTCTAAAGATTAGCACAGGATCAAGTATGAAACTCATGACTTTTCACCTATCACCTGTCTGTACATGAGAAGCAGGGGTCTAAGCTGACAAAATTTGATGGGACATCAGCTATGCTCTCACCAATGGCAGTCTTTAGAAATGACGGAATATTAGCAAATGTAGGCGTACGGATTTTAACCCGATCAGGCATGTCTGTACCATTGCTTTTCACATAATAGAAGAGTTCGCCTCTGGGTGCCTCAATACAGGCTATTGCTTCCCCTTCGGGCACACTTCGCGGTAAATCAATCTTTATTGGTCCGGATGGAAGATGATCTATTACATAATCAATAATGTTAATGCTTTCTTCAACCTCATCTAAGCGTACATTCATTCTTGCCCAAGTATCGCCATCAGTGTATACAATCTGATTGAAGGGTATTTCACCATACGCCGCATAAGGTTGGATTTTTCTTATATCCATATCAACGTTTGACCCCCTCGCAACAGGACCCACGACAGAGAGTTTTAACGCATCTTCTCGACTTAGTGTTCCAACATCTTTCATCCTTAATCTAAGGGTAGGTTCATCTTGGTACATTTTTCTGAAAAAAGGCATTTTTTCAGTTTTAAAGTCATTTAGGACAGCCTTAATTTTGGGTACATGCTCAGGGTTTAAGTCTCTACGTACCCCTCCAATAGTCATCAAGGAACCGTAAACGCGGTTGCCTGTGGTTAATTCAACAAGGTCCATGATTGGTTCGCGGTCTCTCCAGAAGTATTGAAAGAGAGTCTCATAACCAATTTCTAAACAAGCGTGACCTAAAGTTAACAAATGACTGTGTAAACGATTAAGTTCTAAAGATATTACTCGCAGATACTGAGCTCTTTCAGGAACATCAGCATTGAAGATTCTTTCTACAGTTTCTACAAAACCATAGGAATGACAAGCGTTACAAATGCCACAAACACGTTCAACCAAATAGGTATCTTGTAAATACGTGCGGGACTCGGTTGTTTTTTCGATACCACGATGAACATAACCGATTCTGGGTTCTACTTTTGTTACAGTTTCACCATCTACTGTTACAGAAAACTTTTCAGGTTCCAAAAGTGCTGGATGCTGTGGACCGATAATAATCTTAACTTCTCTACCCTCTGCAGGTTTGTTAAATTCACGTTCGGGTGTTGGTACAAGTTTAACTTTTGTAGGATCAACATTCTTACGTAATGGATAGACACCATCAGGCCAATTTTCTGAAAGTACGAAGTGACCATCAAATTCATTCCCTTGAAATACTATACCAAAGAGGTCAGTTACTTCAAGCTCATGAAAAAGGGCACCGGGATGAATGTCCACGATCGTTTTAATTTTTGGATCCACTGTAGGAACTACTGCTTTAATCGTAAAAAATTGGTTAGTTGTATGAACGTGGTAGTATACACCCAAATTAGCGCCAAAATCCAAACCAGTGATAGCTGTTATGCCTGTTTTTTCATCGGCTTCAATCATAGCTTTAAAAACATCATAATGAATACCATTATTTGCTATAATAGCGGCTGTACCAAGCACATCTTTTTGAATTTGGATCTTGTCGCCGAATTTCGATTCAAGTAAGGATACCATATCTGCATTATTGCTTGCCATCTTGTTTTACCTCCATTACTACAGGGACTACTTCAGATTTAGTCGCCTCTTTTATTCCATTAACTTGTTTACGCTTTTTCTTTTTAGGTGGATTAATTGCGTTTAATAGTTTGACGCACCCGTCGATTATTGCTTCTGGCCGGGGAGGACAACCAGGGATATAAGCTGAAACAGGAATGACTTTGTCAACGCCACCAAGGGTGTTATAGGTTCCTGCAAAAACACCGCCGCTACAAGCACAAGCACCGATAGCAACCACAAATTTTGGCTGGGGCATCTGATCATAAACGCGCTTTAGCCGCTCAGCACATTGATTGGTAACAGCGCCCGTAACTAGCAGTATATCCGCATGTCTGGGTGAGGGTTCAAGTTTAATTCCAAAACGTTCAACGTCATACTTTGGCGTTAATAATGCAACAATTTCTATGTCACAACCGTTACATGCTCCGGAATTAAAGTGTAAAACCCAAGGTGACTTAACACGCGCCCATGTCTTTGCGTCAGCCATTAATCTTTACCTCCTTCTAGAAGTATTATACCTGATGCAAGGATAATGCTAAGATAGACGATTAATAAGAGAGGATTAATTGACGTAATTGTAGAAGATGCAAAAGCTATGAGTAGCACTGAAGAATCAAATATTAGGAAGTAAATAAGGTATTTATAAAGCGAAACATTGATTTTTATTCCTTGAAAAGATACTTTTTCTCCACATGCATAGGCATCTTGTTGATTTTCACTAATAACGGGTTTTGGCGCCGATTTCTTACCGACAAAATAGATCAGATAAGTTGAAACAAAGATAAGGATGAATGCAATGAGGGCATCAATAATCATGCAGTTATCACTCCGTATGCAACTTTCTCCGTTAAAGCTGCCTCAAGTATAGGGGCAAGTTTGCACTTGTTATATGCAAGAGCGTCTATGTAACCGTATTTAAGTGTATCTGCATGCATGTTAGAGGATAGAATAATACTTGATATTCTTACTGCTGGTTTACAACAAGTATTTTTCCGGAAACAACCTAGCATAGACATACCCACGCTATTACTCTCCTATACCTACCCCAAGTTATTTGTCTAAAAGCGTTATACTTGCTTTTAAATTTTAAGAGCATAAAAGTGTGGAATTCATGACTATGTAAGCATTTGCGGAATTAATGAAATAAAGACTAAAAAAGGTTTATACAGATATTTCGTCGTTTAATCCATTTTCTGGATATGGAAACAGATGTGCCTTCTCAAGAGGATAAGTGATAGTAACCTCTTGACCAATACTTACCCATTCTTCGGTTAATGATGGTCGATTAATTAAAAAGCGATCACCATTAACTAGCCTAATGTCATAACGTACGATTGTACCCTCAAAAGTTGTTTTTTCAACAACACCAAATAATCCATTCCGATTTTCATTAATAAGACCCTGTCTCATTGCACAAGTTTCTGGCCTTATCGCTAAGACAGCACGGTCACCCATTTTTAATTTTTTTTGATTAAAAGCTTCAATAGTATATCCTTCACGTAACTCCATTTCAGCGATTTTATCATCACTTTTTGTAATATGTCCTTCCAACAGGTTGGATTCGCCAATGAAAAAGGCGACAAAAATGCTATTAGGATGCATGTAAAGCTCTTTTGGGGTTCCGACCTGTATTATTTTTCCTTTCTTCATTACAGCGATCCGGTCAGAAATTGACATGGCTTCGGCTTGATCGTGAGTTACATGAATTGCAGTAAGCTTAAGATCTTTTGCCATTCTTCGGATTTCATAACGAATATCATTACGTACTTTAGCATCAAGCTGTCCCAAAGGTTCATCGAGAAGTAACGTTTTTGCTCCTGCTGCCAACGCACGAGCCACAGCAATTCGTTGCATCATCCCCCCACTAAGTTCATTTGGGTAAGCATTTAGTCGTTCGCTTAGTTTAACCAACTCTAGTACTTCATGCCCTATGGTTTCAGCTTGTTTTGTATCATAATTTTTGACTTTTGGACCATACAACACATTACTCCAAGCAGTCATATGAGGGAATAATGCGAATGTCTGGAAAACAAAACCAATATCTCGGTCCTCGGGAGGGGCTTTGTCGACGCGACAATCACCAATATAAATTTCGCCGCCATCTGGATCGATCAAACCAGCTATCAGACGCAAAAGAGTAGTTTTTCCACAGCCACTTGGTCCCAGAAGCGAAAAGTATTCTTGATCATGTATGTTCAAGCTAACGTTATTTAACGCGTAAACTTTACCATATTTTTTGACGACGTTTACCACTCTTACGTCTGGCATTCTAATTCTCTCCACTTGTTGAGGTTTTGTTATTCTTATTGCTTATCATTCTAAACTTTTCCTTTTTTGGTTAGAAGCCTTAAAACAAGTAATATAATGAAACTAAATAGGATTAACAAGCCACAAGCTAAACCAACAGTTAACGTATCGACTCCTGGAATAGTTGGAATAGTTGCTCTGACTGAATTAACCCAATCGACTATCAAAACTGGAGCTGTTTTTAATTTAGAAGCAACTGCTAATGTTGCACCTGTTTCGCTCACGCTTCGTGTAAAAACAATGATTGCGCCAGATAATATCGAATATTTTGTTATCGGCCAAACTATTGAACGGAAAACTGTTAGAGGTTTAGCACCTAAAGTTTTTGAAGCCTCCTCCATCTCAATACTTATACGTTCCATTGCTGCAGACATCGACCGAACGAAATAGGGATATGTGATTGCTAAATGCGCAAATATTAAGAGTAAAAATTCTGGAACACCAGATAAGTTTGACCAGAAGAATTTTAATGATACACCCAGAGCAATTGAGGGGACAATAATTGGTACATTAATCAGTGTATCAAGAATAGCGGAGGGTAATTGACCAAATGTTTTGCGTGAAATCAAAATAGCCATCGGTAAGCCAAAGAGAATCCCTAAAACAGTAACGATAGCTGCTAAAGCGTATGAAAGACCAAGACTACTCCAAAAACTAGCCCATATACCTGAACCGGTAAATACCTCAACAAAAGTTGAGCCTGTAATTATTGCTTGGAAAGCAGGCAAAGCCACAAATAATGAAGGAACTAAAACAATGACAAAAAAGACAGCTAAAGCAATACTATCACGTACATAAGCGCCTTTTTTATAACTAAGCTTCTTTTCAAAAGTTGGTAAGCCATGACCGAAGGGAAGTTTAATTTTTTTACCAAGGACACGGATCAAAATGAATAGAATTAAAGAAACTACAATTAGGATGAGACTTGCGAATACAATTGCACCTTCATAGGTATTTTGTGAAATAGCCCCACTACTGAATTGGTTACTGACTGTTTGAATGAAAACAGGTCCATTTAAAAAGAGACCTGCAGCTACTATAAAGGTAGCACCCGTTTCAGAAAGTGAACGAGCAAAAGCAAGAGTGTATGCCGCGATTAACGATGGCTTTATAATTGGAAACGTAACAGTTCTTGAAGCCGTCAATGGGGGTGCACCAAGGGTCCTAGATGCCCGTTCGTACTCCATTTTGTAATCTAGTAAAGCACCTACGATAACACGTACGACCACTGGGAAGGAGAACGTGAAATGAAGAAGCATCACTAGTCCCCATCCGGGTGAAACAAAAGGTTGACCGAATAATTCCGCAGGACTCAAACTCCAGAACAGCAAGAGAGAGTAACCTAAAGCAGCAGTCGGAACAACGAAGGGAAGGTCTGCTAACGTGTCTAATACTGTTAACCATTTAGATTTTCCTCGTGTAATCAACCATGCCAGTGGTACACCGGCTAAAAGGTCCAAAGCGGCTACTACTAAACCTATTGCAAAGGAAGCGCCAATAGCTCCAAGAACAGCATCCACCATTATTGGGTCATTTAGAACTGCATCCAAGGAGTCAACTTTTGATAAAATCCCAATAATTGGAGGAATCAATATTAATGCAAAAAAAATTATCACTGCAGAAATGTAGAGAATGTACTTTAAGGGTTTTTTAGAGGATAAACCATTGAGTGAATACCAGACTTTACTAAGCAAGGTGCCGCTCCTTTGTTACAGCGATGTTACTACCTGAAATGACATTTAAATTAAAGGTTCTGCTATATTAGGTATTATACATCAACAGTATTTTTAACATAACCAATAGGTAAAATCATTCAATTGGCAAAACCAACTATTTACAGAATAATCTAACGTTTTGTAATGCTCTGATGTTACAGCAGATTCTTAAATACACATTTTCAAGATAGAATCTTGATGACTTTTTATGCATACAGATAAGTTAGGTCAGCAACAAGGTCAAGAACTATGCGATGAAATTGCTAAAATGTTATTAAATATAATTGAAGCCCAAGATATAGACAATAAAGTAATAGCTGCAGTTAATGTTTTTTTAGCGAAACAGAAAATAAATGCTGACCCCGCAGAATTATCACGGAAACTTTCGTGGTCCATTAAAGTACGACTTGAAAAATAGGAGGATCATTGGAGGTGTAAATGTTTGGTTAAAGATGAAGGTACAACTGCCCAAGGGTTTGCAAGTCCCGCTAAAATTCAAGGTTGCCTAAAAGGCGCTCATTATCCATCGAGTAAACAAGATTTAATTAATTTGGCAAAGAATAATAATGCGCCAAATGATACCATATTAAGCTTAACTTTGATTCCTGAGAAAGAATATATTTCTCCAGTGCATGTTATGAAGGAAGTAGGCAAAAAAGAGTAGTTTTAATACTATCATACTTTAGATTAACTCTATCCGAGGGAACTTTTTGGTAGAAACTATAGGAAGAAGCTCTGACGATTCAAGATTTGGTATTACAACAGTACAACCAAACCGTGCAATCAAAAAATGTAGAATTAGAAATTTAAGAATAGAATATATTTTGAGCGACGCAGCAGTAATTTTAACGCTACCTAAGTCTTGCGGTAATTGCAAATGTATAGAATACTGCACCGATGATTTTATACTGCAGATTATAGAAAAATCATATCGAAATAAACAAGATAAAAAAAGGCATTTTTTTCTACCATAAAAATTGGTAGAATTGCTAAAATTAAGCTTCTAAACTCGTTCTTCTTGGAGGCGTATTCTCAGTCGATAACGCTTCTGGCAACCTGTCTTTAAGTTTAATTTCTGCAGCTGCTTCTGCCTCTTCTAAAATGGACAATGCATCTGCACTTGCCATTATATTATTGACGGGTATGTCATTGCTTTGATTGGTTGTAACACAGATTTCCGAGAGAAGGTTTCCGATATTTCCTAATTCTTGACTAGCTTCTGGGAAGATCCCACACATTTCAGTGCGTACATTATTTAAAAGATTCTTTGCGGGACTTAATACTGCGACTACATCACCAAGTTCTGAAACAGTACTTAAGCGCATAGAAACACTTTGTAACGCAAGAGAAGCATGTGAGAGCATTTTTTCAACTTTACGTATTTCTGCAAGTTCAGTTGCCAAAATATTTGCTCTTGCTTCTTCATGTTGAGACATTGCTTTTACAATACGTTGAAATATTTCTTTATCTCGGTTTTTAAACCTTAAAACTGCCGTGTCAAGACTTTTAGTTTGAATCTCTAAGCGTTGTGTAACTGCTATAATTTGATCCTTTAAGCTTACCGTTGGTTGTCCAACATTTTTTATTTTAGAAACAAGGGATGACTCATTTTTTTCCTTGTCTTTCCATCTATTAGTGAAACCCTTAACCAATTACTAATTCCCCAACCAGTCTTCACTCTCGTCAATAAAAGAGTGTTCGCATTCATTAGTTAAAACGGCAACCGCATGTTTAAAGGGTTTTTAAATTAATCTTTAAAGAAACACAACTAATTATATATTAAATCGTTAATTTCACTATTTTATACCATAGTAGTTAACTATATGCACCAAGGTTTTTGGGTATAAAAAAATTGAAAAGGGTATGTATTTAGAAATTTACGGGCTATAATACAAGAAAGTGCAAAAGCGCAATGTTATTTTTTTAACCACCATGTTAACGCTACAAATTAGTTAAAAACGGTTTAAACCTACCAAGAGCTAAATACACACTGAAATTATATCTAACATTAATATCGTTTATATCACATCTATAATTGAATTAATTTTTCTTTTAAAATATTTTGTTTCATCAGTTTTAGGACAAAAGTCGTTTAATTCTTTTTTCACTCATTAACGTGCGGTTGTTTATAGCTTAGGAAAGATATGGTTTTGGTAATCTAGAATCCCATGACAAGGGATTGAGGCAAGCTTATTACTAGCGCCGTCTAATGCCCCAAACATGAAAAACCTGGCAAGCTGTCGGTTAGGAGCACCAAAGAAATACTGCAGGTTCCTGATGAACCTAAGAAGCCTTCTTCAAAGACAAAAAAACCATCTACCCCTACACCGAGTGGAAACACAAACGCACCCAGGTAAAAAAACCCAACCGGTCACCAGAATACAAACATCAAACTATAGAGACCAACAACCATGAAGAACAAAAATGAGCCGCCACCCACTTGACATAAAAAAACCATGAGTCCATAAGTAACATACAAATCGTTTAAGTTGTAGCCTTTTACGCTGATTGA
>LSQX01116501.1_pt1 | contig 17022 bp, 14 predicted proteins | sample 654561 | NCBI WGS metagenome assembly LSQX01 (sample SAMN04489861, study PRJNA283612) | anaerobic digester metagenome | isolation source: 4 biogas reactors fed with cattle manure at either 37C or 55C with and... | place: Denmark: Kongens Lyngby | collected 2014
AATTCCGACTGTCATCTGTCACAACATTGCGGACACAACATCGCGGGGGCCTGAGCTACCTTCGTTCAACGCAGAAGGTGTTCGACGATGAGGTCGCCCATCTCTCGGGTGCCCACCTGTTTCACGTCGGAGCGGCCCGCGGTCAAGTCGGCCGTGCGGTAGCCGGCGTCCAGCACGGCGTCGACCGCCTCCTCGACGGCGTTCGCCTCCTCCTCAAGGCCCAGGCTGTAGCGGAGCAGTTCGGCCCCCGACAAAATTTGCCCGATGGGATTGGCCAGGTTGCGCCCGGCAATGTCGGGCGCGGAGCCGTGGATCGGTTCGTACAGCCCGAAGCGTCCGTCGGTGAGGCTCGCCGAAGGCATGACGCCGATGGAACCGACGATAGCGCCGGCTTCATCGGACAGGATGTCGCCGAACATGTTCGTCGTGAGCAGAACGTCAAACTGCCTCGGGTTGATGATGAGCTGCATGCTGGCGTTGTCGACGTGCATGTAGTCGAGCTCTACGTCGGGGTAACCCTCCGCGACGTCGGCGACTACCTCGCGCCACAGCACGCTCGACACCAAGACATTGCTCTTGCCCACTAACGTCACCTTGCGGCGCCTCGTCCGTGCCAGGTCGAAGGCGAGGCGGGCGACCCGCCGGATCTCCGACGCACGGTACAGCTCGGTGTCGATGGCCTGCTCTTCGCCGTCCACCACTTCCCGGGTCTTCGGACCGAAGTAGATGCCCGACACGAGTTCGCGCACCATCAAGATATTCACGCCCTCGACGCGCTCACGCCGGACCGGAGAGAAGTCCAGCAAAGCCGGTCGCATCACGACCGATCGCAGGTTCGCATAAAGGTTCAGCTTTCCCCTTAGGCCCAGAATCGCCTCCCGCTCGACGAGCGCCCACTTCGGATGGTTCAGCTCGGAGGGCGGTCCGCCGAAGGGGCCTTTCAACACGGCATCGGCGCTCCGGCACGCCTCGAGGGTCGATTCCGGCAAATGCACACCGTACGCGTCGTAGGCCGCGCCGCCGGCCAACGCCTCTTCAAAATGAAAAGTGTGGCCAAAGCGCTCGCCCACGGCCTGCAATACCTTAATGCATTCCGCGATGATCTCGGGTCCGATATAGTCCCCCGGAATCACCACAATCTTCGCGTCCATGGGGTCACTCCTTCGGAACGTCCTTAACTGGCTCTTATTCCCTGCACACACAAAGAACGCCTGCCGTCGGATAGGCGCTCGCGCAAGTATACATGACGCTTCTCGTGGTTGCAAAGGCTGCTGCGCATTGGCGGGCTCCGATCACGCCTAATGGGACGTCCGTTCGGATGCGGCTCCGGCCTCGGGAATGTGCGACGGCGTGCGCGGCGTGCAAGAGGTGCAGCCGCTACGGGAGCGAATGTGAAGGTGGACGCGATGCGCATTTTCTCGTTTGGAGGGAGGCGGACTTCCATGGAATATCGTCAGCTCGGCAAATCGGGCCTGCGGGTTTCGGCGGTCGGGCTCGGCACGAACCAGTTCGGCGGGAAAGTAGACGCAGACGGCGTGCGGCGGCTCATCGACGAAGCCCTCGCTGCCGGCGTGAACTTCATCGACACGGCCGACACCTATACGGGCGGCAGGTCGGAAGAAACGATCGGCAAAGCGATACGGGGACGGCGCGATAAAGTGATCATCGCCACGAAGGTAGGCTCCCGGGTAGGCGACGGACCGAACGATGCAGGAGCCTCGCGCCAGCGCATCATGAACGGCGTCGAGGCAAGCCTGCGCCGTTTGGGCACCGACTACATCGACCTGTACCAGATCCACCGCGTCGATCCGCACACCCCTTTCGAAGAGACGATGCGCGCTCTGGATGATCTGGTGCGCGCAGGCAAGGTGCGTTACATCGGCGCATCCAACTACGCGGCCTGGCAGCTTTGCCGCTCAAACGACCTAGCCGAAATGCACGGTTGGACTCCCTTCGTCTCAATCCAACCCCACTACCACATGCTCGAGCGCAGCATCGAAAAGGAGCTTGTGCCGTACTGCCAAGCTTTCGGTATCGGCATCATCCCCTACTTCCCCCTGGCCGGCGGCTTCTTGACGGGAAAGTATAAGCGGGGAGAGAAGCCTCCGGAAGGGTCCCGGGGTGAGTCGAGCAGTTACGTGCAGAGGTATTTCACGCCGCGCAACTTCTCCCTCGTGGAAAAGCTCAGCGGCGTTGCCCAAGCCCACGGACGCACCATGGCGGAACTCGCGATCGCGTGGCTGCTCACCCGTCCCCAGGTGAGCACCGTCATCTGCGGGGTCACATCCCCTGAACAGCTGGCTGTAAACGTGCGAGCAGCGGACTGGCAGCTCGCGCCGGAGACCTTGGAGGAAATCGAGCGGATGCTGGCGGACGGCGCGTCCGGAGACTGAGACCCGGCGACGACCGGCAAGAAGACACACGACAGACAATGGGAGGCTTCTCAATGACTCGACCACTGCGTTTGGCTTTAGTTCCCCTTGACGAACGCCACTGGGTCTCCGACGCGCCGGTAAAGATCGGCCGCATCGCGGGCTGCGAGGTGCTCGTGCCGCCCCGTCACATGCTCGGCGACAAGAAGGAGCTGGGCAAGTTCGAAGAGCTGGGCCCCTGGCTCAGGGCCGTCGCGAGCGAGGTGGACGGCCTCGTCGTCGCCGTCGAAACATTGGCGTACGGCGGGTTGATCGCTTCCCGCACGACCGACCATCCCCTGGAGGAATGCTGGTCCCGGGTGCAAGTGTTGAAGGAGATCCGCGAGGCCCATCCCGGCCTGCCCATCTACGCCTTTACCTTGGTGATGCGCATTCCCGCCTACGACAACGACGAGCAGGAGCCCTGGTATTGGGCCCACTACGGAGCGCGCATCCACCGCTACTCTCAGCTCTTGGATAAAGTGGCGCGCCATGGGCGGGAAGAGGACAAGGCGGACCTCGAGCAGTTGAAGAAGGAGATCCCGCCCGAAGTGCTGGAGAACTGGCACTGGCGCCGGAACCGCAACCACGAGCTAAGCAAACGGGTCTTGGACTACGTGGCCGACGGCACGGTGGATTTTCTTCTCATCACCCAAGACGACAGCGCCGAATATGGCGTATCGTCGATGGAGCAAAAGGCGCTGCGGGCCCGCATCTCGGAGCTCGGCATTGAAGAGCGGGCGCTGCTGTATCCGGGTGCGGACGAAGTCGCCATGGTGCTCGTCGCAAGGCACGTCAACCGGCACCTGGGCATCGTGCCGAAGGTGTATCCCCGCTACTCGTCGACTAAGGGGCCTTTTCTCGTCCCGCGATACGAAGACAGGCCTTTGGCGGAGAGCGTGAAGGGGCAGATTTACGCGGTAGGCGGCCGGCTCGTGGAAACGCCGCAGGAGGCCGACTGGATTCTCTTTTTGAACACGCCCGGTGAAGCGCAGGAGGAAGCTCCCCGGCAAGACGTGGCCACCATGGTCGACACGCCGGGCCGGAATTTGCTCGATTTCACCGAAGCAATTCTGCATTATACGGAGCAAGGCAAGCCCGCGGCCGTTGCCGACGTGGCCTACTCGAACGGTGCCGACCGGCAGTTCGTGAAGCTGCTCCTGCGGCGTGTAGGGCTCAAGCGCATCATGGCGTACGCCGCTTGGAATACGGCGGGCAACACTTTGGGTACGGTGGTGGCCCATGCGAGCGTGTACCACGCCGTCGGCCGGCATGCCGAACGGCAGCGGAAGCTAGAAGCGGCCCGGGCGCACCTGGAGTTTTTGCTGGAGCGCTTTATTGAAGACTGGGGCTACCAGGCCGTCGTGCGAACCCATATGGGCGGCACCGTTCTGCCGGCTCTCGGCATCCCGTACATGAACTTGGGCGACCGTTGGAAGGAAGTCGAGGGCATCGCCGCCGAGCAGATTCAAAAATTCACGCGGGAGCACTTCAGCGACATGAAGGAGCTCGAACTGCACTGGTACGGCGAGCCGCTCGGCATCGTCCCCACGGGTTTGCGCCTGGAAAACATTCGTCAGCCGTGGCGGCGCATGTTCAACCTCGCCTTTGACGTGAAACTCGATTTTGAGTGATGGGCCGGGATGCTCCCGCGCTGCGCGGCACAAGGTACCGTACACCGGATCGCAAGCTGCCTCCGCCCCGGGGGCAGCTTGCCTGTTTCCCGGCATCCGGGACGCGGCACCGCATCGCGCTGCGGGGCAAATTAACGGTCATAACGGCAGGAAAACGTTTTTATGGCGGCTAATCCTATACGCGCCAGGAAGCCTGCGGGGCATCTGGACAATACGGCGAAGGCCCTGGCCTTTGCCACAAGGGACGGTGGCAAACGTGGCCAACGTGAAGGCGGCGCCGAAAAGCCCGTTCCTCACTGCGAACAAGACGGGTCTCATCGCCCACCGCGGCGTTCCCATTAAAGGACCCGAAAACACGGTGCGGGCTATACGGTACGCCGGCATGTACGGCTTTGAACTCGTCGAACTGGACGTACAGAAAACGGCCGATGGACATTACATCTTGATGCACGACAAGACGGTCGACCGCACCACGGACGGCACGGGCCCGGTCAGCTCCTTCACCTTCGAGGAAATACGGCAGCTCAAGGTTGACCAAGCTTATCACGGCCGAGATCCCGACGAGGTGATCCGTGTCCCGACCTTCGAAGAAGCGTGCCAAGAATGTAGCCGCTGGGGCCTCGGCATCAACGTCGACTGCTCCAAGATGCACTGGGGCGAAGAAGAGATCACGTACGTGGCCGAGCTCTTGAAGAAGTACCAGCTGTGGGAACGGAGCTTTTTCGTTAACGGCGATGCCGGGTCGCGCCGCTTGATGGCCAGCCTCTACCCCGACGTCCACCTCACTTGGCTCTCCAGCGATCCAGATCCCACCGCCAACATCGAGGAAGTCACGACTTACGAGAACGCCTTCGTGTCGTACTCGTGCAGGCATATCACGCCCGAGCTGATCGCCAGCTACCGCGCGGCAAACATACCGATCTTCGTCTACAACTGCAACACGTACCACGAGGTGTACGGTCTTTTCGGCAAGGGCATCCGTTTCATCGAGACCGACTGGATCATGTCAGGAGGCGTTCTGTAACCATGGTGCACGACGTTTTGCTCACGCCGCTCGCCTGCGCGCTCCACGACGAAGCTCAGGAAGTGCTGCTTTGGGATCGCGAAACGTACGAGGCTGCCGCCAAACCCGTAGTCTACTGCCCGGATCCGGATCTCTCCCGTTTTTACTTGCGCTCTACCGGCGAAAGTCCCTACATCGAAGCAGTCTTCTACGGCGTGCAAGGCGGCGATCGGGTGACCGTCAAATTCGAGGCTTTGGTCCGCGCGGGAAGTTCGAGCCTCGCCGTCGACGTATTCGAACTGACGCCCCGCTACGAACGGGTCCTTTCCGTGACGAACGAGCTGCCCCCCGACGCCTTAAACACTTATTTTCGGGATTACGCCATACCGTGTCTATTGCAAGTCGCGCCGGACAGCCTCGGCGTGGCGCTGCGCATCCGGCCGACCAGACCTGAAAGCGAAGTCGTCGTGCGGCATATGCGGGTCGAGATCGAATCCGCCAACCAAAGCTTCCATCCCGAGCTGCAGGTGGTGCGCTACGAATCCGTGGGCGACTTTCTCGATTGCATTCGCACGTACTGCCTCACGGATGCCGATCCGGCCTACAACGATCTGGCCGCTGCGCTGCGCGACGGTCTCGTCAATTTCCCCGACGAGTGCACCGTCTCGTTCAAGGATGCCGCGGGTTTCCGGGGACTGATGGCGATGCTCGCGGGCAGTAGGTACCGAGTGCCCGTCACCATCTACTTCGAGCACACGGGAGCGGCGGTGACGGCGGTCGTGCGGGGGTTGAACCATGCAAATGAGGTACTGTGCGAAAAGCGGAACCCGCTGCCGTCAACCGGTGCGTGGCGCAGGCAAGCCGTCCAATTTTCCGGCAGCGGACTGGAGGGCGCCCGCAAGCTCCTCGCCGACGTGCGCGCTTTGGACGGGCCGGTTCAGCTGCGAAACGTTCGTTTCGTCGCCGCCCGCTTCGACGATGAACCGAAACGGCCTCCCAACCGGCTAGAGGACCTTTTCTCCGACCTCGGCACACGGCTGCGGGGCGCCTTCGAGTTGATCTAAAAGGCAGGCTTACTCCACCGGCTCTTTGTGTTCGAGCTCCCGTTGCTCTTCGGCGTCGTCCCGGGCGTATTCGTGAGCGGGCTTCACGTTCGTGATGTAACCTGCTCGGGCGAGCATCTCGGTTCCCAAGGGGACGGTCAGAAACAAGATGGCCACTACTACGATCGGCTTGAGGAACGGTTCGCCCAGGTGCGCCGACAGGTGGATCGACGAGGCGATCAATAGCAAGCTCAGTCCCAAGGTGGCAGGCAAACCCGCCGCATGCACCCGCTCGAAGTAGTCTTTGAACCGGGCGACGCCGAAAGAGCCGGCACACACCAGCATGGCACCCGCCACAACGAGGAAACTAGTCAGAATCTCGATCAATGATATCCCCCTTCACGATGAACTTGGCCACGATGACGGCGAACATAAACGGAACGAGCGCGATCATGAAGGCCAGATCGAAGTGGAGCGTCGTATTCCCGTCAATGGCCCAGACCGCGATCACTCCCGTCAAATTGACCGAGAACGTGTCGAAGGCGGCCGTCCGATCGAGCGTGGTGGGGCCGACGACGACTCGGTAGGCGCAAAATATAAGCGACAGGCCGAGCAATACCAACGCGATCGTAAGCGCCCACGCGAGCATCACTCCGTCACCTCCAAGAGCAGGTCCTCAAAAAGCTCCTTCGCCTCGCGCACCGCGTCCACGTCGTTCAAGTCGAGGCAGTGGATAAAGATCTCGCTGCGGTCGGCGCTGATATCGATCGGCACGGCCCCGGGCGTCAAGGTGAGCATGTGGGTGAGGGCCGTGATGGTTCCGTCCGTCTTGAGCCGCAGGGGAAAGGCCACGACGCCCGGGCGGTTGCCGGGTCTGGGGGCGATGGCGATGCGGGCGACGAAGATGCCGGAGAGCACGATTTGCCACAAGAACAGCGCGATCAACTTGAAAAGACTCACGACGCGGCGCAGGTAGAAATGCCCGCCGGTGCCTTTGTTCAAAGCGTACAAGATCGCGCCCCCCACGACGAAGCCTGCGACAACGTGAAAGGGCGCAAAGGACCCCCACATGATCATCCACACCAAAGCCAAGGCGATATGTACCGGGATCTGATACCACACGGCTCAAACTACCCCCTATGATCCCGACCGGGCGACGACAAAACTGCCCAACACCGCTTCAATGTAGGCTTGACCGCTCAGGAGCTGCTGTGCGGACGCCGACGTGTAGGTGATCACGTGCTCTGCCCCCAGGCCCAGCGCGGCGGAAACGACAACCAAGAGAGCGATCGGCGCAAGCAGTCCGCGGAAGGCCGGGCTGTTTTTATCGAGCAGACGCAGCCCCTTCTCTTCCCCCCAAAAGCTGTAGCGGAAAATCTTGATCATGGAAAAGAGCGTCCCGAGTCCCACGATCAAGGCCACGGCCACGCTGAAGAAGGCCCGTGCCTCCACGCCGGCTTGCAGCAGTGTCAGTTTGCCGAAAAAGCCCGACAGCGGTGGGATGCCGACGAGCGCCAGGGCCGCGATGAGAAACAGGACTCCCAATGGTCCGTGGCTCGTCAGAAGGCCGCTCATCTTCCTTAGGTCGGTCGTTCCCGTCACCTGCTCCGCCGCGCCCGCCGTGAGGAAAAGCACTGTCTTCACCACCATCTGGTGCACCACGAAAATGATAGTGCCGGCGATCGCCAAGGGGGTAAGAAGGCCGATCCCCATGAGCATGTAACCGATCTGGCTGATGATGTGAAACGAGAGGATGCGCTTGAAATCCGTCTGGGCGATCGCACCGATGATGCCTATCACCATGGTGATCAATGCCAAAGGCAAGAGCACTCCCCGGTGGGTGAAGGCAGGGTCTTCCACGAAGATCAGCGTGAAGGTGCGCAACAGTGCGTAGATCCCCACCTTCGACAATACGCCGCCGAAGAATGCCACAACAGGCGTCGGTCCGGCGAAATACGAACCGGGAAGCCAGCCGTACAGCGGAAAGACGGCCGCCTTCACACCGAACACCACGATAAACAGAACGGCGATCACAGAAAGCCAGCCGTTTGATTCCGACATGCTCACCCGCAGCGCAAGGTCGGCCATGTTTAAAGTGCCGTAAGTGCGGTAAAGCCACGCGACGCCGAGCAGAAAGAAGCCCGAAGCCACGTTGTTGATGAGGGCGTACTTGAACGTCTCGCGCAGCTGGACGGCCGTTCCGCCGAGAGCCACCAAAAGGTAACTGGCCAACAGCATCAGTTCGAAGAAGACGAACAGGTTGAAAATGTCCCCCGTCAGGAAAGAACCGTGTACGCCAACGAGCAGAAAATGGAACCCGGCGTAGTAGTACAGTTCCTCTCGATCCTTGCCCATGCCGTAAGGAGAAAAGAGGACCACGGCAAGCGCCGCGACTGACGTAGCCGAGACGAGCAGCGCGCTGGTGAGGTCTGCGACGAGCGTGATGCCGAAGGGGGCAGGCCAGTTTCCCGCCTGGAATACTTGGATGCCGCCTTGCCACGCCGTGCGGACGAGAATCAAGCCGACGGCGACGACGAGCAAGGCGGAAACGATGCTCACGCCCCTTTGCCAGGCTAGGCGGCGCGGCGCAAAGAGCAAGACGGCGCCTGTCAGCAGGGGCAATACGACCGGCGCAACGACGAGGTTACTCATGCTCCACCCCCGCAAGCTCGCTTAAGTCGGTGGTACCGGTCTCCTGGAACGTGCGGTAGCCCAGGGCTAGCAGCAACGCGAAGACACCTAAGCCGATGACGATCGCCGTGAGAATGAGCGCCTGGGGCAGGGGGTCAGTCACGGCGCCCGCCGGGCCTTCCTCGCCTAGGATGGGGGGCCCTCCCGTCTTGATGCCGCCGGACAGGAACAAGGCCATGTTGATGCCGTATCCTAGGAGCAGCGAACCCATGATGACACGCAGTAACTCCCTTTGGAGAATGAGATAGACGCCGCTGCCGACGACGATGCCGACGCTCAGGGAAATCAACAGTTCCATCGTTAGAGCCTCCCCTTCCTCAGATGATAGACGCCCCGCGCCCGGTATTCCCTGATGTGTTCCTGCTCGAGGGCGATGCCGTCCGACATAGCCGCCACGAGCCAATGAATCGCGCCGAAGACGACGAGCAGCACGCCAAGGTCGAACAACGTCGCCGACGCCAGTTCGATCTCACCCGCGACCGGCACGTGGAAACTGCCGAAGGCCTGAGTGAGGAAGGGATAGCCTAGGGCCACGGCAGACAGGCCGACTCCGACGATGACGAGCAGCCCCGTGCCGATGATATAGCGGGGATGGACAGGAACGAGCTTCATCGCCGCGGTCCGCTCGAAGGCCAAGGCCCAAATAATGACGGCAGAAGCGGCCATGACGCCCGCCGCAAAGCCGCCGCCCGGGTTGTGGTGCCCGCGGAAAAACAGATACAGCGAGTACACCAAGACTAGGTAGAAAAGGACCCGGGACACCGCAGGGACGATCACGGGGTTGATCATCAGCGGACTTTCGGGTTTTACCGCGCCGCCCGGGTCACGGCGTGAACGGACGAGCGTGAAGACGGCGGTAGCGACGAGGGCCAGGACCGTCGTTTCGAAGAGCGTATCGAAGCCGCGAAAGTCGACCAAAATGACGTTCACCACGTTGCGTCCGCCGGCCAAGCGGTAGCTGTTTTCCACAAACCAGTGGCCTATGGAGTCAAAGAGCCGGGTTCCGGTGGAAATGTAGGTGAAAGCGGCGGAAAGAACACCGATCACGACGGCTAAGGAAACGTCGCTCTTCCGCACCCGGGGGCGCACGTAACGGTCTCGAAGGCGCGGCATGTAACTGAACGCAAGAAAGAGCGGCACAATCGATACCGTCTCGACGATTGTTTGCGTGAGGGCCAGATCGGGTGCCTCCCACAAGAACCATAGAATGGCGACCATGAAACCCACGGTTGCTACGCCCAGCGCGATACCCACCCGCTGCCGGGCGACGATCGCCGTGAGGGCGCCGGCGATGAGCACGAGCACAGCGGCCAGCTCGCTCCAGCTGACGGGGGAAAGCCGGGGCCAGCGGCCCGTGAAACCGCCGAAATCGACGCGGACGAGCCCTACGATGAGGACGAGGGCGGTGAAGGCGAGTATGTAAAACAGATAATCGCGCAGGTTCCCGGTCATCATGCGGCGTGTAAGCTTGGCCGACCCCGTTTCCGTTCCCGTGAGCAGGGCGTTATATATCGTGTTGGCGTTGATGCGAACCGAGCTGAGGCGGCGCAAAGCGGGCAAGACCCGGGGCAACTGCCAGTACAGCAGGGCGCCGCCGGCCAGGGCAACGATACTCATGAACAGGGCCGGATTGACGCCGTGCCACAGGGCCAGGTGCACGGAACTCGGCCGGCCCGTGAGGGCGGCGGTAGCGGGCGCGATGAGGTGGTGTTCCACGAGCGCCGGCGCGATGCCCAGCAAGACGACGAATCCGCCGAGCAGAGCCGGGGGTAGCAGCAGGCCGGGTCCGGCTTCCGCCGGTTCAAGCGGCGATTCACCCTGCGGGCCCAGGAAAAGCTTCAGGGTAAGCTGCAAACAGTACAGCGTCGTGAAAGCACTGGCGAGCACGGCGAGGACCGGCAAGGCGTAGGTAAAAACATTCGGGCCCGCCGGCGGGTTGAGCAGGGCGCCGAGCATCATCTCTTTGCTGACGAACCCGCTCAAGAGGGGAACGCCAGCCATGGAGAGCGCGCCGATGAACATGAGCGTCCCCGTGAACGGCATCTTGCTTCCTAGGCCCGAAAGCTTTTCTATATCGCGTGTACCGGTCTGGTGGTCGACGATACCCACGAGCATGAAGAGGGAACCTTTGAAAATGCCGTGGTTCAGAATGTGCAACACGGCGGCGGCTGTTGCGGCTGCCGTGCCGAAAGCAAACATGGCGATGATAAAGCCCAGCTGGCTGACGGTACTGAACGCAAGAAGCGCTTTGAGGTCCCGCTGCTGTACGGCGAGGTATGAACCGAGGAGCATCGTTGCCATGCCGACGCCGGCCACGATATAGAACCAAAGTTCCGTGCCGCCGAGAACGGTGCCCATGCGCGCCGTAAGGTAGATACCCGCCTTCACCATGGTCGCCGAGTGCAAATAGGCGCTGACCGGCGTCGGCGCCGCCATGGCCCCGGGAAGCCACAAGTGAAAGGGCACTTGCGCCGACTTTGTAAACGCGCCGAGCAGGATGAGCAGTACGATAGCCGGGTAATAGGGATGGGCGGCGACGGCCGGGGCGGCTGCACCGAGCTCGCGCAGCGAAAGCGTACCCGCGGCGGCGCCGAGGAGCAGAATGCCTCCCAGCATGGCCAGGCCGCCGAAGACGGTTGTGAGCATCGATTTCAGAGCCCCGTCGCGCGACTCGGTCCGGTGGTGCCAAAAGCCGATCAAGAGGAACGAGCTAATCGACGTAATCTCCCAGAACATGTAAAGGGCAAGCAAGTTGTCGGAAAGCACGACGCCCAACATCGCGCCCATGAAAAGGAGAATACTGATGTAAAACCGGCTCAGATCCTCCTTGGAATCAAGATAAAATATTGAGTAAATGAGGACCAAAGTGCCGATGCCGGCAATGAGCAGCGCAAACAGCAGGCTGAACGAATCAAGGGCGAGCGCGAACGACAGGCCGTAACTAGGCGCCCAGGTCCAAGATGCGGTAAGGACTTGTCCTTCAGCGAGGACGGGCAGCACGCTCAGCAGATACAAGGTGATCAAGAAGGGCGCGGGTACAAGAGCCCAGCCTAAACGCGGGCCCAGGCGCCGGGCTAGGAATGGCACGGCAGGTGCCAGGAGAAAAGGAAGCACGACGACCAGGTGAAGGCTAAAGCCCATCGATGACCCCTTTCTGCAGACAAACAGCGTAGTAGCGATGCGGTCAGAACGAATGGGGACCCCGCGTCGATGCGATGTGCCCCGTCAGGCGCATAAGCGGGTATAAAAAAAGCGCCTATGTAGCGCTCAATTCGCGGAAACAGGATACCAGCGCGCAGGACGTATGTCAAGGCGTTTTCTTGCACGAAAGGGGGCATCGCGCCCTACGGATTCAGGTACCTTTGGCCCGCAGCGGTGTCATTCAATCGGACGAATTTCGTCACAGACGCGGTCGGCGCGGGCCATCCGGCTCGTGCGACGTATAGGTCAAAGGGCAGGCCGGCGCGACACGTGAGACAAGGCCGGAGCCCGACGGAGCACGAGCCGGATGGCCCGAGGCTCTCAGACCGTCTTTGCCGTCAGTTCCGCCAAACGCTCCTCTGCAAGGCGGTTGGCTGCCCGGTTCGTCGCGACTCCCCATCTCTTGGCCGCTGCGAAAATCCCGGCTATCTTGTCGTAGATGGTCGCTACTTTCGCCAGGGCGCGTTCCCGGTCGTAGCCGCCGGGCATCAGCTCTTCGTACACGTTGATCACACCGCCGCCGTTGATCACGTAGTCGGGCGCATACAGTATGCCTCTCTCCATCAATGCATCGCCCATCGTTTCGTCTGCTAGCTGGTTGTTCGCCGAACCCGCAACGATGCGGCAGCGGAGGCGGTCAATGGTCTTCTCGTTAATGATTCCGCCTAGGGCGCACGGCGCAAAAATGTCGCAATCCAGGTCGTAGATGGCATCGGGCTCGACGGGCGTGGCGCCGGTTTCTGCTACGGCCCGTTCTACCCTTTCGGAGTCAATGTCCGTGACGTACAAGCGAGCCCCGGCTCCGTGAAGCCGCTTCAGCAAGTGGTAGCCCACGTTTCCGGCGCCTTGCACGGCTACGGTGCGTCCTTCGAAGGACTCGTCGCCGAAGGCCTCGCGCAGGCAGGCACGCATCCCCATGAAGACGCCGTAAGCTGTGACGGGCGACGGATCGCCGCTGGTCTCCCGCAGACCCACCACGTAACGGGTTACCGTGCGGACCGCGGCCATGTCGTCGGGGGTCATTCCGACGTCTTCGCCGGTGTAATAAATGCCGCCCATGCGTTCGACGCAGCGTCCGAAAGCCTTCATGAGCTCCGGCGTCTTGTCCTTTTTCGGATCACCGATAATGACGGCCTTCGCACCGCCCGCGGCCAAGCCCATCGAGATGTTCTTGTACGTCATGCCTTTGGAAAGACGTAGCACGTCCTCGAGCGCTTCTTCCTCCGAGGCGTACGGCCACATGCGGCAGCCGCCGATCGCCGGGCCCGCAGCCGTGCTGTGCACTGCGATGATCGCCTTCAAGCCCGCCGCCGGGTCATTGAAGAAGACAACCTGTTCGTGCCCATCCTCCTGGGTTCTCGCGAAGAGTCCCATTTTGAATGCGCCCCCTTTTCGGTACTCCTAATATGATACACCCAAAGGCAGGCGCGATTGTAGTAGAAATTGGCCAAGCGATGTCCTATTTCAAGCATAAAAAAAACCCCCGGGAGTGCGAGTCTCCCGAGGACTACTCGGCTGGTGGAGACGACCGGATTCGAACCGGCGACCTCCGCCTTGCAAGGGCGGCGCTCTCCCAACTGAGCTACATCCCCAAGCCTTGCCTGCCTGCCTGCCGGCGAGCCGGCCGCAGGTCACCGCGTTACGCCGCCGATATAATGTACCATGAATTCCGGTAGCGGTCAACTGCCCGTCGTTGCCGGGACTGAGTCAAGGGAACCGGGGTGCGAATCTCTCAACCTCGAGCAGGTTCAGTTTGCGGCCTTACCGGCTTGCCCCCTTCGTTTGGGCTCCCGTATTCGCTTCCCCGGTACATTTTTCCCATGTGGTGGCAGCCCGTTACGATGCCGGGGGGCCGGAACATGGGATAGCGAGCGCCATCCGGCAACGGGCCGCTGAAGAGCGGAGCGCAGGCGGGTAACGCCTGCCCGCGCGCCGCTCCCATTGCTTCTAGGGCGCCTGACCTTATTCTTCCCCTTCGTCGTCTTTGCCGGCTACCTGCGCCACCGCTCCGACCGAGTCGCCCGAGTCGAGTTTCATCACCGTAACCCCTTGCGTGCTCCGTCCTTGACGCGAGATGTCTTTCACGGCAACACGTATCATGATGCCGTTGGCGCTGACTGCCATGACCTCTTCGTCTTCTCGCACGACCCGGGCTCCGGCGATCTTGCCGTTTTTGTGGGTCACGTTCAGGGTACGGATTCCTTTGCCTCCCCGGCCGGTTCGCCGGTACTCGGCCACGGGCGTGCGCTTGCCGTATCCCCTTTCGGTAATGACGAGCAGGTCGGTATCCGGCCGCACCCTGTCGACCGCCACGACGGAGTCGCCGTCTTCAAGCCGCACGCCGATGACGCCCCTGGCCTGCCGTCCCATGGGCCGCACCTCGTCCTCCTTGAAACGAATCGCCTGGCCCATGGCCGTAACCAGCATCACTTCGCAGTTTCCGTCGGTATGCAGCACGCCGACCAGCTCATCGTCGTCGTCGAGCGTGATCCCGATAATGCCCGAGCGATTGCTGTCGAACTCGCTCAACGCCGTCTTTTTCACGATGCCCCGCTTCGTCGCCATCAGCAGGTAGTGGTCTTCAGTGTATTGTGAGACCGGAATCGCCGCTTGGACGCTCTCGTCCTTTTCGATCGGGATCAAATTGACGATATTCGTACCCCGGGCGTTGCGGCCAGCTTCGGGTATTTCATGGCCCCGCAGACGGTACACCTTGCCCTTATTGGTGAAGAAGTGGATATAAGTGTGCGTCGACGTGATGAACAGATTCTCGACGAAGTCCTCTTCCCTAGGATTGAGCGCGGTGATGCCACGTCCTCCCCGCCGCTGCGACCTGTATGTGTCCACGGGCAAGCGCTTGATGTATCCGGCGTGGGTCAAGGTGACGACGATGTCTTCTTCCGCGATGAGATCTTCGTAGTCGATCTCGCTCTCTTCGGCCATGATCTGGGTGCGCCGCTCGTCGCCGAACCGCTCCTTGACGTCGAGAAGCTCTTCTTTGATCACGTTTGCCATCTTGGCCGGATCTTCCAACAGCTCCTTCAGATAGGCGATCGTCTTCAAAAGCTCGGCGTACTCGGCTTCGATCTTTTCCCGCTCCAGGCCGGTCAGCCGTCGAAGCTGCATGTCGAGGATCGCCACGGCCTGCCGCTCCGTCAGTCCGAAACGGTTCATCAACTTCGTACGGGCATCCGCGTCGCTGGCCGCTCCGCGGATGATCGCGATGATCTCGTCGATGTTGTCGAGCGCGATGCGGTAGCCTTCCAAGATGTGGGCCCGCTCTTCGGCTTTGCGCAAGTCGAACCGCGTGCGCCGGGTGACGACCTCGCGCTGGAAGTCCAGATAATGCATCAACATGGACTTCAAGTTGAGCAGCTTCGGCTCGCCGTCTACGAGGGCCAGCATGATAACGCCGAACGTTTCCTGCATCTGCGAGTGCTTGAAGAGCTGATTGAGCACCACGTGGGCATTAGCGTCGCGCCGCAGCTCGATGACGATGCGCATCCCTTCACGGTCCGACTCGTCGCGCAAGGCCACGATGCCGTCGACGCGTTTTTCGTTGTGCAGCTCCGCGATGCGTTCGACGAGCGTCGCCTTGTTGACCATGTAGGGAATCTCGGTTACGACGATGCGCTGTCTGCCGCCCTGAATCTGCTCAATGTGGGTCTTGGCGCGCATGACGATCCGTCCCCGGCCGGTCATGTAGGCTTCGCGGATGCCGCCGCGCCCTACGATCAGCCCGGCCGTTGGAAAGTCCGGACCTTTTATGATCCGCATGAGCTTTTCGATGTCGGCTTCCGGCTCGTCGATCAGGAGCACTAAGGCGTCAATCACTTCCCGCAGATTATGGGGAGGAATATTGGTAGCCATGGCCACCCCGATGCCGATCGCGCCGTTGACGAGCAAGTTCGGCACCCGTGAAGGCAAGACCGCCGGCTGCTCGGTCGACTCGTCGAAGTTGGGCACGAAGTCGACCGTGTCTTTGTCGATGTCCCGCAGCATCTCCATGGCGAAAGGCGACAGGCGAGCTTCCGTATACCGCATCGCCGCCGGCGGGTCGCCGTCGATGGATCCCCAGTTGCCGTGGCCGTCGATCAGGGGATAGCGCATGGAAAAGTCCTGAGCCATGCGCACCATGGTGTCGTAGATGGCGCTGTCGCCGTGGGGATGGTACTTCGCCATCACGTCGCCCACGGCACGGGCCGACTTGCGATACGGACGATCCGGACGCAGACCGAGCTCGCTCATGCCGTACAAGATGCGGCGTTGCACCGGCTTCAGACCGTCACGCACGTCGGGCAAAGCGCGGTCGACGTTGACGAACATCGCATAGTGCAAATACGACCGCTGCATCTCTTCTTCCAGCGTGACGGGTATCACCTTCCCGTCGCGAAACTCGATGGCCAAACGCGTCACCTTCCTCTGCAACGCTAATGCAACACCCGTGGGGAGATTTCCGGGACCGGTGGCAGCTGGGAACCCATATTACTTCGATAAGTTCCCCGCCCCATCCTTTTTTGCCGGGTCCTTGCGCAACGCCCCGCGCGGCGCGCCGAGCGTTATCCACAGGTATTCCACAAATTGTGGATACGAACGTCCGTCCGCGCGGGCTGTGGACCGCGCCCTTCGTTCAGTCCTTGAATTCGGGACGCAAACGCGCGCTTTCCCCCGGCCGAGGCACACTAATCCACAACTGTGTAAAGAAAAAGGCCGCGTTATCCACCGACGCGACCTTTTCCGCGTGGACGATCTAGATTTTACACATCCAGGTTCTGAACTTCCTTGGCGTGGGCTTCGATGAACTCGCGCCGCGGCTCGACCTGGTCTCCCATGAGCAGACTCATAATCTCATCGGCAGCCAAGGCGTCCTCCGGCGTCACCCGCAAGATGGTACGCTTGTCCGGGTTCATCGTCGTCTCCCAAAGCTGCTCGGCGTTCATCTCACCGAGACCTTTGTAACGCTGAACGACGACGCCTTGACGACCGATCTCATCCAGCAGATTGTCCAGTTCGGCATCGGAGTAGCAGTACCACTCCTG
>LSQX01237075.1_pt1 | contig 17022 bp, 15 predicted proteins | sample 654561 | NCBI WGS metagenome assembly LSQX01 (sample SAMN04489861, study PRJNA283612) | anaerobic digester metagenome | isolation source: 4 biogas reactors fed with cattle manure at either 37C or 55C with and... | place: Denmark: Kongens Lyngby | collected 2014
AGATGTGTATAAGAGACAGCCTATATACTTAGATTCATCGCCAAATTGCGTAAATGCTTTTACCTCTCTATGCGCATAATTTTCAATTCTGCATGATAATTTATATTGAGCGAAAGAATAAAAACTCAATAAAACAAATAAACATAAAAACTTTATTTTTTTTAAAACCAACATAATAATATTAATAAAAAAGCTGTAGCACAATCATACTACAGCTTTATATTTTAAATAAATTTATTTCTTACATGTTTCGCAATAAATTTGCTTAGCTCTTGTATTAACAAAAGTTTGCACAGACAATTTATCGCCTTTAAATAAGTCGCAGAAAAACTCTGGGTCTTTTTTTCTAATTTTATCTAAAACATACACAAAATTATTTGAGTGTACTTTGTAATCAACTTTAGAACAGACTGTTGCATAAGTTGTTAAATAAACTAATGGAATATTTTCCTCTTTAATCCATGGTTCTAATAATCTTATAGCGTATCCATAATCTGAATGATTTATAAACACACTGGCCAATTTTAATGAATTTTCCCAAGTGAGTTCATCAATATGAATAATTTCTTTTATTTTATCCATAGTTTTTATAACAGAAGGATGATCATAACCCAAAGAATCTTTATAAATATCCATAATTTGATACTGCAACTCTATATTCAACAAATCAACTAAATCAACACGTAAAGAGGTATTATACATTTTGTCAATACGATTTTGCAAAGTTTGTTGAGTACGTTCATTATCAAGGTCGGTTAAAATTACTTCACACAAAACATCATTAAAATCCACATAAATATTTGTTTGGTCTAATTTATTCAAATCATCAATTTTTGTCAAATAATCCTCATCAAGCACGTCCATATATATAAACTGAGTTAACCAAATTTTATTCATATTTAATCCCACATAATCTCTACCTGCGGGTATTCTCATTTCACTTACTGCATTTTCATTATATCTGCCTTCTACAACTCTTTTTAAAATATATTTTTGAATTGTTAGTGCAGCATTGATTTGCCCTGCTTCAACAGCTTTGTTAAATTGAGCTAATACATATTTTTGTTCTTTTTCGCCATCAATATCATAAGTAACCCAGATAGTAACATTTGCATATCTATGATTTTCTAAAAACATTTCCATTTCTTTTGCTTTAGAATTTACATAAACGACTGCTTCTTCAAGATTCATGTCGCACACTTCTTCAAAAATAGTACTCTTACAATCATTTTGCAAATCTTTTAAATTTGGAGCGGTAATAATAGAATCAACAATACTTGCATTTTGATTTTCTTCTAAAGCTTTAACAATACTTTGAGCTCTTTTCTTTTGTAGAACAGCATTTTCGGCAATGGACCCCTCTAAAGAAGAATAAGCTTCAATAAAAATTTTATTAATAATAAAATCCGGTTCATTTAGTGCGCTTAGCACAGGCTTCATATCTTCGGGTTTATAATTAAACTTTCCTTGTTCAAATGGAATTCTAAAATTTAATTCGCTAGAAGTTGCAGTTGGTGCATATTCATTAATGCCAGCAGGTAGTATTGTATCAGGCATTAAAGAAATTTTTGGAACAAAATCATAAATTTTATGATCTACCCAAGATTGAGGGATATTATGACAAACATATTTTTCTTTAATAATCATCAAGTTAAGTTCAATATCTTTAGGTTCAAATATTGCGGGGAGTTCACCAAGAACTACTTCTAATTTTGTTACTTTATTTCTTCTGCCTTCGCCGGCTGCAATATTCTTTTTATATATTTTTTTTGAAAACATTTTTTTAGTCATAAATCCAATATTTATCTTAGAATAATCAGCAAAGTTTTCAGATTTACAACGATTAAATTGTTCTTTTTGCACAACATCTACAGCTAAACCGTCTTTACTAGCCTTAATAAAACGTCTGAATTTTTTTAAGTCATTATATTTAAAAACAATTTCTCCTTTATCATTAATAGAAAGTCCTTCTTGTAAATCGACAATATTTGGCATTTTTCTAACTGTTTTTTTACAAACTTTTTCATCATAAAGTTTTAGGCCTTGCGACTTTACAGAAATAGGTCCAGATAACTCTAGTGCATTTCCTGAACCAGAAATAAAAGAGGCGTAATTACCCATATACATGGAAGTAAAAATCTTTTTTTGTGATTTATCAACTTTTCCACTAATACCTACAAAAAAGTATTTCTGCGACAACAAATCTTTAGAATATTTTCCATCCTTCCACTTTTCAAAAGTTTGATTTGCCAAGTCATCATAATTAATATACTCGTTAGACACCTTTATATTGGCTCTAGCAACCACTTCTGCTCCTATACCTGTTCCTCCTGCAAAAACCAACCTATCTCTAACTGTTGCCATACTTCCTCGCCCGTTGAGGTTTGCTTCGCCAGTTTCTGACATTATTAAAGCATGTTCTCTTGCAGGATTAAGGAAAAAATCATGAATCTCAAATCCTTCTAAACCAATAGAATCCATATAAGCATTAATTTTATAAACTAAAACGTCCTGAAACAGTTTTTCATTAAAATTATCCGGATTAATCGCATCACTACTCATAATATCCCCTTCCATAAAGGTTTTTTGAGCCTCTAGCTTAACACTAAAAATAAGCGTTAAACCAATAATAATTGTAAAAAGCTTTCTCATTTACTGTATATATTTGGTTAATATTATTTTTGCATAAAAATAAGAAATAATATTTAATTAAAAAAAAATATTTAACTTTGTGTTAACTTTATTTATAAATGAGCGAAAACCTAAGAATAGACAAGTTTTTGTGGGCAGTACGTTTGTTCAAAACCCGCAACTTAGCCCAAGAAAAGTGCAATAAAGGTCATGTTTTAATAAAAGACCTTGCCGTAAAGCCTTCAAAATTTGTAAAAATCGGAGATATTATACTCATCAAAAATCCACCAATAATTAGAACATACAAAATATTAAAACTTATTGACAAACGAGTATCTGCCAAACTGGTTCCCGACCTTATTGTTGAAACCACTCCGCAATCAGAATTAGACAAACTAAAAAATATTGAAACAGCATTTATTGTCAGAGATAAAGGAAGTGGGCGACCAACAAAAAAAGAAAGAAGATTAATTAATAAAATAAAAGATGATAATTTATGATAATTGCAGAAGAAAAATATAATGAAAATATAGTTGAGTACATTATTTATATTAGACAAATTCAAGATATATTAAGGCTTGTAAATTTTGATGTTGAAGAAATAAACAAACTCATTATTGAGCAATATAAAACGAGTGAAAAAATTAAATTGAAAATAAAAAACTGGTATTTAGAATTAATCAAATTAATTAAACTTGAAAAAATTGAAAAACAAGGTGATTTTGAGTTTATAAAAAAGATAATTGACGAGCTTGAAGCCTTGCATCAAACTTTACTTAAAGGCGAAAATTCATTTAAACATAACGAACTGTATAGATGGGCAAAACCAAATATTGAAGAGTTTAAAAAGCTTTCAAATAATTCTGCGGCTAATGATGTAGGAGTTTGTATTAATGCACTTCACTCCTTATTATTATTGAGGATGAAAAATCAAAATATTTCTGATGAAACCATGCAAGCCATGCAGACTTTTAGTAATTTAATGGCAAATTTAGCATTCGAGTATAAAAAACTTAAAAGCTAATTAATTATATTTTGGATTATATTTTGATAAATTTAAAATTTTTTGAAAATCAAGCTCTTCCATTAATTCATCAAGCTCTATATCGTTATTTTTCATATATGAATGAACAATTCTAAACCCTAACCAATTACCTGTTCGTGGTGGACTATCCTGTCCAAATTGATATGTAAAAGGAGCAGAACCAACAAATTTTTTAATTGTCAGAGCATCACTTGAAAACAATAGTTTATTTTCAATAATACTAGTCCACATTTCTCTTTCAAATTTTTCGCAAAAATCCATTTGCTCCTTAGTATATTTATTAATCCTTTCTGGCTCAAAGTTTGGAAACATAGAATATAAAAAATACAATTTTCTGCCATTATAAATCATATTATCCAATAAATTTTCAGAATCACTATAAAAAGGATATTCTGCTTCGACCCAGGCAGCCAAAACATCAAGTGCTATTTGCTCACGAGACATTTCTATTTTTGAAAATTCAGGTATTTCCAACATATCATACAGTTCGCAGTCTTTACCTAAATATTTATCCAAACCTATGCCAATATAATTATCAGTAAGTACAACAGATTGATTAAAGCCAGCAATAAAAGACACAATACGGGGAATATAAGCATTTGGATAATAATACAATAAATGTTTAAACCCATAAGTTAAATCTTCAGTGATATCATCCATATTGGCAAATTCTTTATCAACATGTTTTCTTGCCTGAACCACAGAAAAATCATTTAAAAATGTATTTACATAAGATAAATAAGCAGAATTATCCGAACCTACTATAGCAATTATATCATAATTATATATTTCAAAAAACTCCTCATATTTCTTCTCCATTAATTCGACTTGAGAATAAAAATCTCCTTTGGGAATATTTTCAAAGTCCTTATCAAACCTTTCTATTTCAATGTTTAAGTTAATTTTAGAAATATCAACTTCAAACTCTTTCTTCTTTTTACAAAAAATATAAAACAAAAGAAATCCCAATAATATAATAGAAACAATAATTAAAATGTAATATTTCTTCTTCATAATAATTTTATTAAAAAAATAATGTTATTTTTGTAGTACAAAATTAACTAATTTTTAAAAACCTAAAAATATGAAAAAATTTATTCTTATTTCAATTAGCCTGCTTTTATTTGGAGGCCTGTTTGCTCAACAAACAATTTCTGGCGGATTATTTGCTGGTCCAACAATGGCATGGATGAGTAGTGATAGTAAAATTGTTGATACTAAGGGCATGAAGTTCGGCTATAATTTTGGAGCTTTAATTGACTTTAATTTAATTGACAACTTTGCAATTTCTACAGGCGTTCAATTTAACAACTTAGGCGGAAAAATTATCTACAACTATGGGATGACTAACTTAGAACCTAAAGAAGGTCCTGCAATAGATACTTTATTTCCCGGAACTCAAATGAATTATAATCTGAATTATTTAGGAATACCTTTTAGTTTTAAGGGTAAAACTAATGAAATAGGTTATATGACATATTTTTTAAAAGCTGGAGTTACACCATTAATTAATATTAAAACATTAGGAAGTTTTGATAATTATGAAAATTTATTGCTTAAAGAAATTAATTTATTTAATATTGGTTGGCATATTGGTGGTGGGCTTGAATATTCATTATCAGGAAATACCAGAATTTTAGTAGAACTACTTTATACAGGTGGCTTACTTGATATAGATAAAACTGAAGTTTTCAACACTCCAGACATGGTTAATACAAATAATCCACGAATTGTTTTAAATGATATTCATTTAAAAATTGGAGTTTTATTTTAAAAACAAATATTCTAATAATTATAAACCCAACTAAAAACAGTTGGGTTTTTTTAACAAATATTAAAAAATGAAAATTGCAATAGCCCAATTAAACTATCAAGTAGGAAATTTAGATTTCAATACCCAAAAAATCATAAATGCAATTTTAACAGCAAAAAGTCAGGCTGTAGATTTAATAATATTTTCAGAATTATCAATTTGTGGATATATACCTTACGATTTTTTAAAATACGATTATTTTATTGAAAATTGCTATCAGAAATTAGATGAGATAAAATCGCATTGCGTTGATATTGCAGCAATTGTAGGTTTAGCAACCAAAAATCCACAAACAAAGGGTAAAAAATTATATAATTCAGCGGCTTTTATTTTTAATGGAGAAGTCCAAAAATTAATACATAAAAGTTTAATACCAAGTTTTGATGTATTTAACGAAGAAAGATATTTTGAAAAAAATAAAAACTTAGAAATCATAGAATTTAAAAACAAAAAAATTGTAATTAGTATAGCTGAAGATTTATGGGACGAACATAGAATTTGCGGAGTTTTTGAACACAAAATAATGTTTAAAAATAATCCAATGGAATATTTAAGCAAATTTTCGCCAGATTTAATCATAAATATTGCCGCTCAGCCTTTTAGCTATTGTCAAATTGATAATAAAAAAGAAATTATTTTTAAAAACGCAATAAAATATTCTATACCTATAATATATGTAAACCAAGTTGGTGGCAATGCAGAATTGATTTACGAAGGTGCCAGCATTATTGTTAATAAAGCCGGAAATCCCGTTCTTGTTGCTGATAGTTTCAAAGAAGATTTTCATGTTTTTAATATTGATGAGATTGTAAAATCTCCCAAAACAATTAATATTAATAAAGTTTTAAAAAGCAATAAATATGAAACGCTTTATTCTGCTATAATACTTGGAATTAAAGATTTTTTTGAAAAAAATAATTTTAAAAAAGCTATTGTTGGTTTATCAGGAGGACTGGATTCTGCTGTTGTTGTAGCACTTTTAGTAAATGCACTAAAAAAAGAAAATGTTGAAGTTTTATTATTGCCAACAAAATATTCAAGCCAACACTCCATAGACGATTCCTTAGAAATGATTAAACGCTGCGGAATAAAACACCATATTATTGACATTGAAGAGCTTAGATTAGCATATTCAAGCAGTATGCAAGAGGTTTTTGAAAACACAAAACCAGATTTAACAGAAGAAAACATTCAGGCTCGTATTAGAGGTAGTATTTTAATGGCTTATTCAAATAAGTTTGGGAATATTCTTATAAACACCTCAAACAAAAGTGAAGTAGCTGTTGGATATTCAACCATGTATGGCGATATGAACGGTGCCTTGTCAATAATTGGCGATTTATATAAAACTGAAGTTTACAAATTAGCTGATTATATAAATCAAAATTTTAATAATATGATTCCTCAAAATATCATAGAAAAAATTCCATCAGCAGAACTTAGACCAAACCAAAAAGATAGCGATTCGCTTCCTGATTATGAAATATTAGACGAAATTTTATTTTTATATATTGAACAAAATCTATCAGAAGAAGAAATAATAAACAGAGGACTTCCAAAAGATACTGTTAGCAGAATTATTAAATTAGTAAACAATAGCGAATTTAAAAGATTTCAAATGCCTCCAGTTTTAAAACTTAGTTCAAAATCTTTTGGCGAAGGAAGAAAAATGCCTTTGTAACCAAGTTAAATTCGATAATTTCTCATTATTTGTTCCTTACAATATATTTCAATATTTTTGTAAAAAAAAGATTTATGATTATTGCAATTTTAGCAGGTGCACCGGGAAGTGGAAAAAGTACACATTCCAAACTACTGAAAGAAAAATTAAATTTCGTACATATTTCAACAGGAGATATTTTTAGAGAAGAAATTGAACTGAATACTGAATTAGGAAAACTTGCCAAATCGCTTATTGATAAAGGAAATTTTGTACCCGATGAAATTGTTTGTGAAATAATTGAAAAGATTATTAAAAAAAGTAATAAAGATACAAAATTTGTTTTTGACGGTTTTCCAAGAAATTATAATCAAGCCGAAGAATTTGAAAAACTACTAAATAAATTAAATTTAAGAGTTAATGTTTTTGTAGAATTAAATGTTTCTGAAGACAATTTAATTTCACGTTTAACAAAACGTAGCAAAGACAGTAATAGAAAAGATGATTCAAATTTTGAAATAATAAAGCACAGAATTGAAGTTTATAAAAGCAACACTCAAATAATAAATGATTTTTATTCTTCAAAAACCAAATGTTTTAAGATAAACGGAAACAGAGCAATTGAAGATGTTTCTGGAGAAATTTTCGATAAAATAATTAAATCTACAAACTAAAATCTATGGCTACATCAAATTTTGTTGATTATGTAAAAATATATTGTCGTTCAGGTTCTGGTGGTGCTGGTGCTACACATTTTAGGCGTGAAAAGTTTGTGGAGTTTGGTGGTCCGGACGGCGGAAACGGAGGCAGAGGTGGACATATAATACTAAGAGCCAGCACTCATCAATGGACATTATTGCACTTAAAATTCAAAAGACATATTTTTGCAGATAATGGTGAGAGTGGCGGTAAAGCACTAAGAACGGGAGCAGATGGCAAAGACCAAATTATAGAATTGCCAATAGGAACAATTGCAAAAGATGCAGACACAGGAGAATTTATTTGCGAACTTACCGAAGACAAACAAGAGATAATTTTATTTGAAGGAGGCAAAGGCGGATTAGGAAATGCAGAATTTAAAACTTCTACAAATCAAGCCCCTAGATATTCTCAACCAGGGATTGAAGGAATTGAAAAAACTATTATTTTAGAACTAAAACTTTTGGCTGATGTTGGTTTAGTAGGATTTCCTAATGCAGGTAAATCTACTTTACTTTCTGTTGTTTCGGCAGCAAAACCAGAAATTGCAGACTACCCTTTTACAACCTTAGTTCCAAATTTAGGAATAGTGGCTTATAGGGATTTTAAATCTTTTGTAATGGCAGATATTCCCGGAATTATTGAAGGAGCTGCCCAAGGCAAAGGATTAGGGCACAGGTTCTTACGACATATAGAAAGAAACTCAATTCTCTTATTTATGGTTCCTTGCGATACAAAAAACATAAAACAAGAATATGAAATTTTACTAAAAGAATTAGAAGAATACAATCCTGAATTAAAAGATAAAAAAAGAATATTAGCTATCACAAAAGCAGATTTAATAGATGATGAATTACAAGAATTATTAAAAGTAGAATTACCACAAAATATTGAAACTGTTTTTATTTCAGCCGTAGCAAATAAAAATATTGACAAACTCAAAGATTTAATTTGGAAAAAACTCAACGAATAATGGAATATTTAAAAAACTTAGATAGAGAGATTTTTCTATATCTTAACTCACTTAACACATCTTGGTTAGACCCGATAATGAAAGCTCTATCTTCGTTTTGGGTTTGGTATATAGTTGCAATTTTGTTAATAATTTTCTTGATTAAAAAATTTAAACACAAATTTTGGATTCCACTATTGGTCTCAATTATTTGCTTTGCCATAACTGACCAAAGTTCAAACCTTATAAAACATAGCGTAAAAAGATACCGTCCAAGCCACAATTTAGAGATATCAGATAAAGTACATACAATAGATAATTACAAAGGCGGTATGTATAGTTTTGTTTCCGGCCACGCTTGTAACAGTTTTGGTTTAGCTTTTATAAGTCTGCTTTTTTTAAGAAATAAAAAATGGACAATATTTATTTTAATTTGGGCAGGCATTGTTTCATATTCCAGAATTTATCTTGGAGTACATTATCCTGCCGACTTGATTGCAGGAGGAATATTAGGTGTTTGCATAGCATTGATAGTTTATAAAACCTACAGGCTTATTCCATGTTTTAAGATAGAAGCAAAATGTATAACTTAAGATTTTCTAAATTTTTAAAAACAAATAAATTCTGCTTTTACTTTTCTATTTTCAGCTTTTTTCATAAATCAAACAAGGCTAAATATAAATATTAAAATATTTAGTAAAATACTTACCCAACTCACTGATTGATCAAAGTAAATGACTTAGCTTTGCACTTAAATACTATAAACAGTTTATTTACTTTAAAATATTTTAACAGATGAAAACCAAGTACATAGATTTAGTTGAACAGTCTTTTGAGTTCCCTACTGAGGAGTTTGAGGTAGAGGATGGAGAACTTTACTATTACGACATTCCCTTAATGGACTTAGTAAAACAATATGGAACTCCTATGAAGTTTACTTATTTGCCAAAAATTACTGAAAATATAAAAAAGGCAAGAGTTTGGTTTAATGTAGCCTTAACCAAAGCAAACTACAATGGCAAATATATTCAGTGCTATTGTACAAAAAGCTCTCATTTTTCATTCGTATTAGAAGAAGCTTTAAAAAATGATATTCATATAGAAACTAGTTCTAATTTTGATATAGATATAGTGAGGGCACTATACGAATCCGGTCAAATTGATAAAAGCAAATACATAGTTTGCAACGGTTTCAAAATGCCTACTTATATCGAAAATATTGCAAAACTTATAAACGATGGATTTACTTCGGTTATTCCGGTTTTAGATAATTATTCAGAACTAGATCAACTACTAGAGCAAGTAGAAGGTGAACTTAACATAGGTATTCGTATTGCTTCGGAGGAAGAGCCAAAATTTGAGTTTTATACTTCAAGATTAGGAATAGGATATAAAAACATTGTTCAATATTACCATGATTTTATTGAAAATAATCCGAGAGTAAAATTAAAAATGCTTCATTTCTTCATTAATACAGGAATTAAAGACACAGCATATTATTGGAATGAGTTAAGCAAATGTATGAGCGTTTATTGTGAGCTTAAAAAAGTATGTCCTGAATTAAGCTCTTTAAATATTGGTGGCGGTTTTCCTATTAAAAACAGCTTAACTTTTGAATATGATTATGAATATATGGCTGAGGAAATTGTAAATCAAATTAAGTTGGCATGTGATTCAAGTAAAGTCCCAGAACCTGATATTTTTACAGAATTTGGTTCATTTACAGTAGGCGAAAGTGGCGGTGCAATTTATTCTGTTATTTATCAAAAACAACAAAACGACAGAGAAAAATGGAATATGATTGACTCTTCTTTTATTACTACCCTACCCGATTCTTGGTCGATTAATAAAAGATTTATTATGCTACCTGTAAATAAATGGGATTCGCAATACGAAAGAGTTTTCCTTGGTGGTCTGACCTGTGATAGCGATGATTACTACAATTCAGAACAACATGTAAATGCAATTTACCTTCCTGAATATGATAACGAAACTCCATTACACATTGGTTTTTTTAATACAGGAGCATATCAAGAGGCAATTGGTGGTTTTGGTGGAATTCAACATTGTTTAATACCTGCACCAAAACATGTTTTGATAAGTAAAGACGAAGACGGTAAAATTAGCACTAAACTTTATTCCAAAGAACAATCATACAAATCAATGTTAAAAACACTTGGATATACTTATTAATTATTTATTTTTGATAAAAATTTAATTGACTATGTCTAATAAAACTTATGCGGGTATTCCTGAGGAATATTCAGGATATAAAAATGCTAAAGTTGTAATATTACCTGTGCCTTACGATGGTACATCTACTTGGGGCAAAGGTGCAGACAAAGGACCGCAAGCTTTTTTAGATGCTTCGGAAAATATGGAAATTTATGATTTAGAATCAGATACAGAGGTACATAAACATGGAATTTGGTTAAGTCAAGCTTTAAATTGCGACAAAAATCCTGAAATAATGGCTCAGCAAGTAAAAGCCAAAGCAAAAAAGTTTTATGAAGATAATAAACTTTTTACAATGATTGGTGGAGAACATTCTGTAAGTATTGGAGCCATAATGGCAAGTGCAGAAAAATTTGAAAACTTATCTGTTTTGCAACTTGACGCACACTCTGATTTAAGAGCAGAATATGAAGGAACAGCTTATAACCACGCTTGTGCTTTACATTGGGCTTCAAAGAACACAAATTTAGTGCAAGTTGGTATTAGAAGTATGGCAATTGAGGAAAAAGAGTTTGTAAAGAAAGAAAATGTGTTTTTTGCCGAAGATATTGCAAATAGAAATAACTGGCAACAAGAGGTAATTGATAAGCTTGGAGAAAACGTTTATTTAACAATTGATTTAGATTATTTTGACCCTTCGATATTACCGGCAACTGGAACGCCGGAACCTGGAGGCTTAACTTGGTATCCAAGTTTAGAATTACTAAAAAAACTTGCACAGCAAAAAAAGATTATTGGTTTTGATATTGTTGAATTAGCACCAGATACAGCACATCCTGCATCAAACTTTTTGGCAGCAAAATTATATTACAAAATATTAACTTACATTTTAGAAAAATAATGGAAGCAAAAGGAAAAATTTCAAAATTTATTGAAGAAAACTTTAAACATTTTAATTCAGCTACTTTAGTTGACGCATCTAAAGGCTATGTAAAACACTTAAACGAAGGTGGTAAAATGATGATTACCTTAGCTGGAGCTATGAGTACAGCTGAGCTTGGTAAAACTTTGGCAGAAATGATACGCCAAGATAAAGTTCAAATTATATCTTGTACCGGGGCAAACCTTGAAGAAGATATTATGAATTTAGTTGCACATTCTCACTACAAAAGGGTGCCACATTATCGCGACTTAACTCCTCAAGAAGAATGGGATTTAATGCAAAAAGGTTTAAACAGAGTTACAGACACTTGCATTCCTGAAGAAGAAGCTTTTCGCCGCATTCAAGAGTATATTTTTAAACAATGGGAAAATGCACAAGATAAAGGCGAAAGATATTTTCCGCATGAGTATATGTATAAAATGTTATTAAGCGGTGATTTGGAACAATATTATGAGATAGATCCAAAAAACTCTTGGATGCTTGCTGCAGCTGAAAAAAACTTGCCTATTGTTGTGCCTGGTTGGGAAGATTCAACTATGGGAAATATTTTTACTTCATATTGCATAAAAGGTGAATTAAAACCATCAACAATGAAAACAGGAATTGAATACATGATGTTTTTAACAGATTGGTATAGAAAAAATTCTGGAGGCAAAGGCGTAGGCTTTTTCCAAATTGGTGGTGGAATTTCAGGCGATTTTCCAATTTGCGTTGTACCAATGATGTATCAAGATTTAGAGTGGGAGGATGTGCCTTTCTGGGCATATTTCTGCCAAATAAGTGATTCAACCACCTCTTACGGGTCGTATTCTGGAGCAATTCCTAACGAAAAAATTACTTGGGGAAAACTTGATATAAATACACCGAAATATGTTATTGAATCTGATGCGACTATTGTTGCACCACTTGTGTTTGCATGGGTGTTAGGCTACTAAGCTCAGTTAAAAGTTAAAAGTTAAAAGTCGAAAGTTTGAACCGAGTTTACGAGCTCGCTGAAAGCAAAAGTTTGTAAAGTGGGGTTTTTAACTTTTAACTAAACTGCATTTGAATGTTTGTAAGACGAGCTTTGATTAGTGTTGCTTTTGTTTATTAATTAGGGATACAACAGTTTGCTGTTATACTACGCAGGCAGGGTATTTTATCACTGAACTACCTACGAAGAACTGAACTTCAAATATCCCACTTTTCTGTCCTACGAAGCACGAAACTCCTGCTTGCGTATAGCTGATGTTGGCGGTTCGTTGTTTATTTCTCACGTTGTCAAGCATTTATTATTTCTTTTAGTCTGGTTGATATATTTCTCCAATTTGTGTCAAGGTTTACTGTCCTTATTTGAATTTTATGGTCGTTATATTGAAAATCTAAATTGTAATCTTTTTCAATTGTTGGATACAAAAGAATTCCGGTTGCCGTTTTGGTCTTTTCGCTTCCGTCTTGCTGATTTAGTAAGTAGCTAAATAACTGATATAGGTTAGAGGATTTAATTCTCTCCTTGTTGTAATTTGTGGTCATTGTCTCTCTGTAATATTTAGCATCAATTATTATTTTCTGTTCTTCGTTTTCTAAGGAGATGTCAGTTTCCATCTGAGGTAAATATTGATAACTCTCAATGTCTTGATGTTGAAATTGCCATTTAATCGTTTCTTTCTTTACAGTATTGAATTTCCGTTGCTCAATTCGATAGAAATTTCTAATAAATGCCTCAAACAATTGATTCATTTTGTTGTCGTCTCTTGTGAAATCAGAGAATTTGTATTTCCCCTTTTCTTCTGATGGGAAAGTGCTTTCATAAATCAAGTAACATACGTTCATCACAAAACCGTAGAACCGATTGTTCCTATTCAGTTTAATTTGCTTAAAGTGGGATCCTTTGATTTCAATCAAGTCAACACCTAAAAACATTTTTTGCAGTTTTGCTAATTCCATTTTTAGGAGAGGGTCAATACCCTTTGTCCTTGTTAGCCTGTAAATTGTTGAAATCAAAATCTGATTTGTGATAATATTTGCAGAGAAATCATCATAAGTACAAACAGTTTTTTGTTTGAAAAGTAAATTTCTCTTGAGTGTTTGGCTAATTTCGATTTTACCTTTAACACCTGAAATTTCTTCTTCGTGGTCTATGTAACTTTTATCAATACCTCTTTTCAGAAGAAGTTTGGAAGAAGTAATTAGCACTTTAGCAAATAAATCAAGAAGCTCTGTTTTATCGTCAATTGAAACATCAACACGCTCTTTTTCATCTAGCTTATTCCAAGCATAGCAAAGCAAGAAGTATATGTTTTCAATTGGAATTGCCATTATTTATCTTGATAGCTGTTTAACTATGTCTGAAACTTTTGCAAAGTCGTCAAACCAAATTTCTTCTAACAAAGGTTTCAGTTCATAATTTAAAATGTCTGTCCACCATTGATTTTCGTTACCGTCATTTGAGTATGTACAGAAATAACTATGTCCAATTTGGAAACCTTCACCAAGGTTAGGATCCTCTTTTATTTTGTTATTCAATTTTGAAATTGATGAACATATGTGTTCAATAATTCCTTCCGATAGACCTTTGTCAGCTAAAAATGAGCGAAAGTTTGAACCGTAGTCTGGCTTTAAAGAAACAAAAGCAAATCTTCTTCTTAAAGCGTAATCTACTATTGCTAAGGAACGGTCAGCCGTATTCATTGTACCAATTATATAAAGGTTGTCAGGAACATAAAAGCGGTCTTCTTCGTCCTCTGCATAAGTAAGTTTTAAAGCAAACTTTTCTTCTCTTTTGTCTGCTTCAATTAGCATCATCAATTCTCCAAAAATCTTGCTTAAGTTACCCCTGTTGATTTCATCAATAATGAAAAAGAAAGGTCGCTCTGGATGAGCTAAAGCTCTTTGGCAAAATGAATAGAAAATGCCGTCTCGCAAATCAAAACCGCCTTTTTGGGTTGGGCGTAGCCCTTGAATAAAATCTTCGTAACTATACGATTGGTGAAACTGAACCATTTCAATATTAGCATCATTAACTTCTTGCATAATTTCATAAGCTAGTTTTCTAGCAATAAAAGTCTTGCCTACCCCTGGAGGACCTTGTAGAATTATATTTTTTTTTCGCTTTAATAATGAAACAGTGTTTAAAAAATCTGCTTCACTTATGAATGGCTTATCAGGGTCATCTGAAAACTTATAACTTTTGATGTTTTCAGATTTAAGGAGTTTTTCTGTGATGATATTTTTATTATCAATAACCTCTCTTATAATTTCATACTCTTCCTCTGTCAGTTTGAATAAACTGCCTTGGTTGTTTATAAATACCTCACATTCTTGCAGTGAAGGATTGTTTTTTAAATCGTTCCAATGAATTGGAATTTCCAATTTTTCAATCAGTTCAAATTCTATTTCTTCACCATTAGCTGTATTATGTATTCCTTGGGTAATTTCATAGATAGCTTTGATTTGTTTGGTTGGTGTACTTTCGTACCCAATCATTAAATCACCTCTTTTGGTAGCTTCAAAGTGTTTGTAAATTCTTCTTTTGTTTCCTTTTTCGTTGTGAGTGGTATAGGTTTGTTTTTCTCCTATTTTATGTTTGCTGATAGACCAAATTTTTGGATTAGCATTTAACCACCAATAATTTATATCATCATCAGGTTCGTGAGTAGTGTCTTGTGGTAAAACAACATCTCTGTTCTCTTTGACTTGAAGAGTTCTGCTTAGTAAACTTTGAAACTTTTCTTCTGGAATTATCAAGTCTTCTGAAAGACCATATTTTTCAAATGTTTCCTTGAATATTTTCCAATCTGTTGCATAAAAGTTGTCAATTACTTTAATGAAATCGGTTTCTGAATATATTTTTTGATAATTGCCATTACCGTTTTTATTGAACCCATCAATTTTGGAAGCAATTTCTTCATAGCATTTTATTGTTGCGTTGTCGGTTTCAGATTGAAATGCTAACCTTAAGTGTACACTTGGATTCTCTGAATCCCGAAAATTATATACTAAACCTGCTTGTCGAGTTTTATTTTTCCAATCGCCTTTATTTACAAGTCCCAAAAAGATATAATCACTGCCTTGAAACCAAAATCCTTTCCTGAGCCTTTCACTATCTTGTTTTCTAAGCCAAAATGTTAATTCGGGATACTTCTCCTCTTTGAGTTTAAGGAGGTGGTTTAGGATTTTGTCACTCCAATTTATTATTAGTTCTTCTTGTGTCATATTTTATGTTTTATTCTCGGATTCGGTGTCGTCTTTTAAAATGACCGTCAACGTATAATTTACATTGTTTAATTCACGAAACAAATTTAAAACATTCCTACCTCATTTCCAATTTTTACCTCATTTAATTTTATGATTTTAGTCATTTTTTTATTAGTCGATACTACATGTTTAATTTCCCACTAATTTCCATTTCATTTCTGTCAGTACTTTTTATCACTACACCAATAAAAAAAGAGCATTTTTTTGCTCTATAAATTGTAATTTGTCATTAAATGGAATTTAAATATTACAATTGAGATGTCCATTTTTTTATTGTATCTTTTACGCCTTGATGAATATCCTTTTTTAATACTTTTTTATATTCTTTTTTAACATTAATTATATCAGGTTCTCCATCTATTTCTCTCATAACATGATTAACTTTTTCTGGAGTATATATAGTGATATCATCAATAGAAGATACACTATCTAATTTTCTATAATCTGCTTGAATATCTGCCATACCAGTTATTGCTAATACTTTACCTTTATATTCTTTAAGTATACTTATATATTCCTCATCACTTAACGAAGCATGTTCTTGCATGTATTTTGTATTAAAGAAACCACCATTATAGAAAAATCTTGGCTTGTTACTTTTAGATGCTCTATTAAATAAATCTGTCACCTGTTTTTCTATTCTATCTTTCGTTAATACTTTTCTTAAGTACCAACCTAAAATACCTTTCATATCTTGAACTTGTTCAAAAACTAAATAATTTTGATATTGAAGCGCTTCTTTTAATCCCATACAAGCTCCACCTAATAATATAATTCCACAAAGTTCTTCAGTTTTTGTAAGTAATGTAGCAATCATAGCACCTTCACTATGCCCACACACTACTATCTTAGCCCCCTAATTCATCGG
>LSQX01334548.1_pt1 | contig 17022 bp, 14 predicted proteins | sample 654561 | NCBI WGS metagenome assembly LSQX01 (sample SAMN04489861, study PRJNA283612) | anaerobic digester metagenome | isolation source: 4 biogas reactors fed with cattle manure at either 37C or 55C with and... | place: Denmark: Kongens Lyngby | collected 2014
CTTCGTTCGAAATGACATAGTTTGTCTGGCTGGGACAGAGACCAGCCACTACAATCACTAACGAAGAGTGAGTTGTTACTTGGTGTATTATAACATGCAAAGGCGTTCGTCTTATGGTATCATATCGCGTAGGCTGAAAACATTGGAGGTGCAAGCGTGACTGGTGAGATTAGAGAGATCGCGAAACGCATCAAAGAGCTTCGAGAAATCGCCGGGATTACACCGGAGTCTCTTGCCGAGCATCTTGGCATCGCCGCCGCCACCTATCGGCAATACGAAAGTGGCGAATCGGATATCCCGGTTAGCGTTCTTTATGAAATAGGCGGCAGATTCAACGTTCAATTATCAGAAATCCTCACCGGGGAAGGGCCGCGACTGCACACCTATTGCCTTGTGCGCAAAGGGGCCGGGACCAAAATAATGCGCAGCCCAAGCTATGATTATCAAAGTTTGGCGGCCAACTTCGTTGACAAACGCATGGAACCTATGCTGGTGACGGTTCATCCCGAAAAACCGCAGGGCGATATGAACTCCCATCCGGGTCAGGAGTTCGACTATGTGTTGAGCGGAAAGTTAGGCATCACCGTAGATGGTCACGAACTGACCCTCGAAGAGGGGGACTCGATTTATTACGATTCCAATTATCCACACTCGATGAAAGCTCTCGGCGATGAGCCGGTGCATTTTCTGGCGATAATTTTATAGCCTGCGGAGGTGCGGCAGTGCTGCTGGACAAATATGTCTCAAAGATAGACTACGAATCTTACGACGACTTCAAGAAAAACTGCAAAATCATAGTCCCGGAGAACTTCAACTTCGGCTACGACGTAATCGACGAATACGCGAAAATCAGTCCGAATAAGCGGGCTATGGTCTGGTGCAACGACAGGGGCGATTCAAGAACATTTACTTTCGGCGAGATGTCGGAATACAGCAACAGGATCGCCAATTTCCTGCTTGGCATCGGCCTGACCAAGGGTGATCGGGTGATGATGATCCTCAAGCGCCGATGGGAGTTTTGGATGTGCATGATCGCTATGCACAAAATCGGCGTGGTGGCGATCCCGGCAACTCATCTGCTGACCAGCAAGGATATCGTATATCGAGTCAACAGCGCGGACATAAAGATGATCATTGCGTGCGACGATGAGCGCGTGATGGACGCGGTCGACGAAGCGCAGCAAAACTCACCGACGCTCAAGCACAAAGCGGTGATCCATACCAGTCGCGTAGGGTGGCATTCATTCAGCGACGAGGTGGAGAATGCGTCGGCGGATTTCATACGCCCGTCAGGGAAGGCCGATACGGCCAACGGGGATATGATGCTGCTGTATTTTACCTCCGGCACTACAGGTATGCCCAAGATGGTATGGCACGATTTCACCTATCCCCTGGGACATATCCTGACCGCGAAGTTCTGGCAAAATGTGATCGACGACGGCCTGCACCTGACGCTGTCGGACACGGGATGGGCCAAGTGCGCGTGGGGCAAGATTTACGGCCAGTGGATTAGCGGAACCGCCAACTTTATTTACGATTTCGACGGCAAATTCGAACCCGCTGACCTGCTCAGAAAGATGCAGGATTATAAAATCACCACCTTTTGCGGCCCGGCTACGGTGTATAGGTTCATCGCTCAGCAAAACCTTGCCGATTATGATTTGAGCAGCCTGAAGTATTGCGTAACCGCCGGCGAGCCGCTCTATCCTGAGGTATATCAGGGGCTGGTGAAGGCGATGGGGCTGAAAATTATGGAAGGCTTTGGACAGACCGAATCGGTTGTTATGGTCGCGAACTTCCTTTGGATGACCCCGAAACCCGGCTCGATGGGCAAGCCTTCGCCTTGTTACGATGTTGATATAATCGACGAAAACGGCAGATCGTGCGAAGTCGGCGAGGATGGGGAGATAGTGGTGCGGACAAGCAAGTCCAAGCCTCCGGGAATGTTCAATGGCTATTTCCGTGATGACGATCTCACCAATAGAGTCTGGCACGACGGCATATATCACACCGGAGATGTTGCGTGGCGCGACGAGGATGGTTATTATTGGTATGTAGGTCGAAACGACGATATGATCAAAAGCTCCGGCTATCGGATCGGGCCTTTTGAGGTGGAAAGCACGCTGATGGAGCATGCGGCGGTGATGGAGTGCGCGATAACTGGCGTGCCGGACGATTTGCGCGGACAGGTTATCAAAGCTACGGTGGTGCTTTCCCCGGGTTATGAAGCGTCTGATGAACTAGTTACGGAATTGCAGAACTATGTAAAACAGGCGACCGCACCTTATAAATATCCAAGGATAATAGAATTTGTGGATATTCTGCCGCGGACGATCAGCGGAAAGGTTCGTCGGGTGGAAATCCGGGCAAAAGATAAAAAGACAGGCTACAAGCCGGATATCAAGGCCGACTGAGTCGAAGATGACACGTAATTACATCTAAAAACAGCCCGATGCCGTATGGATTCGGGGGCGGAAAATCCGCTGCGCGGCATAAGCGTCTCAGTTGACCTGTGCTCCGGTAAGATAACGGAGGCAATTTATAATGCTTAGAAGTACCTCTCTGCGACGCATTGCGCTGATTGCGCTGACGCTCGCTCTCCTCGCAACGGCTTCTTTCGCCGCTCCTAAAAATGTAATTCTTCTTATTGGAGACGGCATGGGAGTTGGCCCGGTTGCCGCAGGCAGAATCGGCAGCGTTGGCCCTAATGGACGATTGACGGTAGACACGATGCCGTTTACCGGTTTTGCGCTGACCCACTCTGCCAACAGGCTGGTAACGGACTCCGCCGCAGCCGGCACGGCCCTTGCCACCGGAGTTAAAACCAATAACGGCACCATATCTATGGACCCCGACGGCAAGCGGCTCAAGACGATTCTTGAGCTGGCCAGAGACCTGGGCAAATCCACCGGTTTGATCTCTACCAGTTATATAACCGACGCTACCCCTGCGGTCTTCGCTTCGCATGTCAGCTCACGCGGTAAAACCGAGGACATCGCCGCCCAGATGCTTGCTTCGCGAGTGGATGTGATACTCGGTGGCGGAAAACGCTTCTTTACTCCCAAATCGAAAGGCGGCGTGAGAGAAGACGAGAGAAACCTGATGGACGAGGCCACAAAGCGAGGCTACAGCGCTTTTGATAGCGCCGATGCTTTAACTAACTGCAAGTCCGACAAGTTCATTGGCTTGTTTGCGGATCACGTGATGACCAGTGATAGACCGGAGCCTACCATCGCGGAGATGACCGATAAAACCGTATCGACGCTGTCGAAGAACGCCAAAGGCTTCTTTATAATGTCCGAAGGCGGCAAAATCGACCATTTGGCGCATGGCAACAACAAGGACGGCGTGATCAAGGAAATGACTATGTTTGATGACGCCGTCAAGGTGGCCCTGGATTTCGCGAAAAAGGATGGTCAGACCCTGGTGGTTGTAACCGCGGACCACGATACAGGTGGCATGGCTATGCATGAACCCAGCGATGAAAGCCCGAAGTTCACCGCGGGCTGGACGACGAAAAGCCACACTGGAAATATGGTTCCGGTTTATGCCTATGGTCCCGGGGCGGAACTTTTTACGGGAACGCTGGACAATACCGATATCCCCAATAATATCGCCAAACTGTGGGGTAGGAAGCTCAATTAATATAGCCGGGAGAACACATTGCGGATGCTGATAATTGGACTGCTGCCGGCTTTGTTTTGCCTGGCGCCTGTGAGTGCAATTTGTTCGAAAGGGCCGCTGGTGTTCTCCCAAAGCTATGCTTCAGGTGGATTCAAAGCTCCGATACAGGCGACTGACGGCTCGCTGCTGGCCGCTAAGACTGTGGGGCTGAAGGTCAAGTGTTTCCGCAGTACGGATTTCGGAAGGACATGGAGCGAATATGCAACGATCTCCGTCGCCGATGAACCATACGTCGATATCGGCGACGGACACCTAATGACGCTGGCAAACGGCGATATCCTCTACTCCTACAGGCATAACCTGATTCACAAAAAGCAGACCTGTGACAAAACGTTCTCCATAAGAGTTGCGATCAGCCAAGACTGCGGCAGAAGCTGGAGACACCATTCCACAGTTGCCGCTACCAGAGGGACGGACTTCGGGCTATGGTCGTCATTTCTGCTGCAAAGGCCGGACGGCGCGCTGCAGTGTTACTACGATGACGAGCGCTCCCCTTCGATTTCGGGCCTGTTGGGGCATCAGTGGATTACTATGAAGACCTATTGCCCGCAGACCGGCAGATGGGGCAATGCGGTCACGGTGAGCCGCGCATCAGGGCAGGCATTGTCAAGGGACGGCATGTGCAGCGTCGTTGAGGTGTCGGAGGGGCAGTTGGTTTGCATTTGCGAAGGTGTGCAGGAGTATCCTCCCCATAGGGGCTGTCTGTGGACAACAAAAAGCATCGACGGCGGCAAAAGTTGGTCTTTTCCGCATAAAAAGCTATGGGAAACGGCGGATACTGATTTCAACGCTCTTGCGCCGTGGAGTGTGCGAATGCCGGACGGCAGGCTTGTTGGCGTGTTTACCACGGATGAGCACAGACAAATCCCTGCCGAAGCGTCGACCGGCGTGTTGTATCAGGACCTGAAATATCTTGTCAGTTCGGACAACGGGTCGAGTTGGCAAGGGCCGTGGCTGATCGACGACGGATACCCGATATACTTTCCGGGAGCCTGCATTGCGAAAAACAAAGCGGGCGAGGATTATATAATGGTGCAATATCTCACCAGAGAAGGGCTTAAATGCAGATTTGGGCGGTTTGTCGATGAGTAGACGCGGCGCGCTGATTTTACTTATCCTTGGCGCATTGTGCCTGATCTGCGGGTGCGGACAGAAACGCGCATCCCATAAAAACGGCGTAGTTCATCTCGAATTCTGGAACGGATTCAGCGGCCCGGATGGCACAACGATGGAGCGCATCGTTAGGGAATTCAACAAGCTGCATCCTGATATTCAAGTTCGAATGCAGATTATCCCCTGGGGTACTTACTATGACAAAGTGACCCTTGGCCTGGCATTCGGCGGCTCTCCGGATGTGTTTGTCGTCCACGCGGACAGGCTGCCGGAATATGCCGACCGGTCGGCTCTTTATGATATGGACGAGCTGATCAGAAGCGACAGCATATCGGCGGCTGATTTTATGCCGCGCCCGTGGAATGCGGGAAACTGGAAGGGCGTGCAGTATGCCATACCGCTGGACTGTCACCCGATTGGGCTTTACTATAATACGAAGCTGTTTGAAAAGGCGGGAATAGTCGACGATGCGGGACGCGCGAAGCCGCCGACCAATCTGGCGGAGTTCGTTGATGCCGCGCAGAAACTGACCATAGATTCCAACGGCGACGGAGCGCCTGAGCAGTGGGGATATGTGTTTACGTGGTTCCGCACCAATTATTATACATACCTCAGCCAGTTCGGAGGGGACCTGTTCACTGCCGACGGCAGAAAACCTGCGCTGAACAGCCCGCAGGCGCAGGATTCTTTGGATTTGATGAGGGACTTTATATACAACCGCCGCTTCGCGCCAAGCCCGGAAGGTCAGGATGCGTGGATCGGTTTTCTGACCGGCAAAGTTGCGATGGCTCTCGAAGGAATATATATGCTCTCCAGCATGGAAAGTCAGGAGGATCTGCACTTTGCCGGCGCTCCGTGCCCGGTGTTTGGCAAAAAGCCCGGGGCGTGGGCCAATTCTCACATGCTGGTGATGCCTGCCGACAGCGATCCCGTCAAACGGGAGGCCGCCTGGAAATTCATAAAATATCTGTCTGACAACAGCCTGAAGTGGGCCGAGGGCGGACAGGTTCCGGTGCGCAGAGACATATTGGAATCGCCGGAGTTCAAGAAGCTGACTGTGCAGCACGAGTTCAGCAAACAGTTGCCGTATATCAACTATATGCCCTCGTCGATTTCACTCAATCAGGCTCTGCCGTTTTTTGATGCTGCAGTGGAGGCCGTTTTGTGCAACATCAAACCCGCGAGCGAGGCTCTTGCGGAGGCGGACAGGCGGATAGGCGAGGTTATGAGCAGACAATGAGAAAGAACCAGTGGCGAGTCGCGGTTATGTTTCTGGCTCCTTACGGCATTCTTTTCGGCATATTTATTTTGCTGCCGGTGCTGTATGGTTTTTTCATCAGCCTGCATAAGTGGCATATCCTGGCTCCTCGGCCGGAATTTATCGGCCTGCGCAACTATAAGCTGGCGCTGGCGGACGATCTTTTCAGGATAGCATTCGTTCGCACGCTGTTTTTTGTGGCGATGGTTGTGCCGGTCGGCAATGCGCTGTCGCTGCTGCTTGCGGTAGGCTTGAACCAGAATTATCGAGGAACTACGTTTTATAAGGTGGCGTTTTATATGCCGGTGGTGATGTCGGTCGCGGTGATAGCTATTTTGTGGAGGTGGATATACAGCGCGGAGTTCGGTTTGCTGAATTATTATCTGTCTCAGGCGGCCGCCTTTGGCCACAATCTCGCCCCTTCGGTTTTCCCTGCCACGCTCAAACCGCAATGGCTGAACAGCCCGGCAACCGCGATGCCCGCCATCGCTCTGATGAGTATATGGTGGGGAGCGGGCGGAAATATGCTGATATATTTCGCCGGACTGAAAAATATACCAAGGGAACTGCTGGAGGCCGCCGAGATGGATGGGGCGACTCCGTGGAGAAGGTTTTGGACGGTGAGCTGGCCGCTGCTGCGCCCGACGACACTTTTTTGCCTGGTGATGTCCGTTATAGCCTCTTTTCAGGTGTTTGGGCAGACGTATATTTTGACCGGAGGCGGGCCGTATTATTCCACTCTCACGATCATACTCTATATGTATCAGCAGGGATTCGGGCTGTATCAGCTCGGCTATGCGTCGGCGGTGGGTTATCTGCTGTTTGCGGCGCTGCTTGTCTTTACGCTCATTCAGTTTAAGCTGCTGGCGGTGAAGCAATGAAGTGCAAAGGCAGAAAAACCAGACCTCCGTTCAGGCATGTGGCTGCGCAGGGGGTGATGTTTCTGGCGGCGATGATCCTGCTTGCGCCTATTATCTGGATGTTTTCGACCTCCCTCAAGCCCGATGAGCAAATTTTGACCGCCACGCCGAGATGGCTGCCGAACCCGGTGTCTTTTGTGCACTTCAACAGGTTGTTTACGCAGGCTGAGGACTTCCCGGTGGCGCGATGGCTCTTCAACAGCGCGTTTATATCGTCCACGGTGACGGTATTGGCGCTGTCTATCACAAGCATGGCCGCCTATGCGTTTTCCAGATTGCGCTTCAAGGGTCGGGATGTGTTGTTTATTGCCGTGATCTCCACGATGATGATCCCTTCGCAGATAACGCTGATACCGAGCTTTTTGATCGTGCAAAAACTGGGATGGTTCAATAGTTATCAGGGGCTGATCGTGCCGGGGCTTGCGGGGGCTTTTGGAGTATTTTTGCTGAGGCAGTTCTTTTTGGGCATTCCGGTGGAGCTTGAGGAGGCGGCATATATCGACGGAGCCAGCCCTGCCGTAATCTACTGGAAGGTGATTCTGCCGCTGGCCAAACCCGCCCTTGCGGCTCTTGCCATATTCACATTCATTGGCGCGTGGAACGATTTTGTGTGGCCGTTGATCATCACCAATGACATATCCATGCGAACGCTGCCGGTGGGAATTATGATTTTTCAGGGGCGATATGTCACCGAATATGGGGCGACTATGGCAACGGCGGCGATCTGCTCGATTCCTACCATCATCGCTTTTTTGATATTTCAGAGGCGCATAACCGAGGGCATAGCTATGACCGGCCTGAAGCAATAATATATTTTAATCGGGATTTTCTTTTAAATTACACCCGGTGTGGTTGAGCTTGTCTTGTTTAGGGTAAGAATCTCTTCGATTCTTGACTCGCCTGAACAAGGGAGGTCGATGTGAATAGAAGAGAGTTCTTGCAATATGCCGCGGCAGCAGCCCTTGCTCTGAGCGCGGCGACCAATGCAATAGCGCAATCCGGAAACGCCGAAACCCGGCAAAATCCAATAGATAAGGACAATGGAGGAACCAATATGAAACACGAACTACCGGCGCTACCCTACGCCTACAACGCACTTGAGCCTCATTACGACGAGCAGACGGTCAGACTGCATCACGACAAGCACCATGCGGCCTATGTCGCAGGGCAAAACAAAGCCGAGGAGATGCTCGAAGAGGCGCGGAAGAGCGGTGATTTCGCACTGATTCAGCACTGGGAGAAACAGCTTGCATTCCACGGAGCAGGCAACTATATGCACACGCTCTTTTGGCAGAATATGGCTCCGAACGCCGGCGGCGTGCCCTCGGGCGCGCTGGCAAAACAAATTGAGGCCGACTTTGGCAGTTTCGAGAGCTTCAAGAAGCAGTTTTCGGCGGCAGCGGTTGCTGTCGAAGGCAGCGGATGGGTGACGCTGGCGTGGAAGCCGGAGTGGAAGAAGCTGTATATTCTCCAGGTCGAGAATCATCAGAAGCTCGTTATTCCGGGAGTCCTGCCCCTGCTGGTTCTCGATGTCTGGGAGCATGCTTATTATCTGAAATATCAGAATCGCAGAGCGGACTGGGTGGATGCCTGGTGGAATCTGACAAACTGGCCGGACGTTGAGAAGCGTTTTGACGGCGTGAAATAATATGTATCCGCTGCGGCGTTTTGATCGTCTAATAATTTGATAGAGCAAATTCCGGCAATACATTTACCGGGCGCGAGGGCCGATAATAAGATATGAGACCTCAAAGCAGGATGCGTTCTGGTAAAAGTACGGATTGACAACGATATGGCGGCATGATACACCTGATATAGTGGCTGGCAGGTCCGGCCACTTGGCTCGCCCAGGCGATATCCGTCCGGCGCCGCCACAATCGACGTTATCGAGAACGGACTAATCGCCCGGCGCACCAAGTGCGACGGGCAAATTTATATATGTTAAGCAAAAAGAACAATCAATCTGTGACTTTGCGCTTGTATCTCCTGCTGGCCACGGGGCTGCTTGTGGCGTCGTGCGCTGCTGCGTGGGGAGGGGTCGCGGCATACCAGATTGATGGCGGCGATACAGTGCCCGCGCCGATAAGCTATTGGCTGAGCGGGGATGCAACCAGCGTCACCATCGAGATCATCGAGGCTCAAACAGGCTCAGTTATCTACACATTCCCCGCCCTCACAGGCCAGGACGCCGAAAAGGGTTTTCATTCGGAAGCAGTCACCTGGGATGGCAGCGCAAACGGGGATACGATGGCCCCTGCGGGCAACTACAGGGTTCGGGCAACGGTTGTCAGCGATATGACCACCCAGGACTCCAAGCTCAAACCGATCTGGGAAAGCTGTTCGGCAGACGGCAGTGACACCACCGACTGGCGCATCTACGGTATCGCGATGAACGTCAACCCGCAAAGCCCGTTTTATGGCAGAGTGTATGTCGGTAACTATGTAGCAGGGGGGCACAGCAAGGCCATCCATGAGTTTAATCCGGACGGCACCGAGATCAGCCCGCCTCTGCCCGTTCCGACCGAGGGATTCGACACGAGCGCTCCGTGGGGTCTTTGCGTGGATGCTGATGATCATGTTTATGCATCTGACCGCTCCAGCCCGGGAGTGTGGCAGTATGAATGGGACGGATTCGAATGGCAGGCCAGCCAGAAGATAACTCAGGTGGCCGGCGGGTCATTATATAACCGCTATTTGGGATGCAGTCACGACTCCGGAATGAATCTACAACTGGCCTACAGCTATCAGGAAGGCGGAACCGTCAGGCTGGGGGTCGGCGTCGGCGATCCTCCTTCGTATTTCACCATGGGCGAAACCCAGGCCGGCGCGGCGTATCCCATGCAACTGGCGATAGATGCCGCCGGGGACGTATATTGCGCGGCATACGTATCCGGCGGAAATCTGGACGGCGCGCTTCAGCAGTGGAGCTTTTCCGATAGAAGCATTGTTGCGACAAACCAGAACCTGACGCAGTCTATGGGCATAGCGATCAGCATTGATGACGAGACGATGTGGCTGTGCCGACCGACGCCTTTTATAAAAGAGGCCGAGAAATGGTCTTTTTATAAATTACCGAAATCGCAGGCTATGACCATCACTCCGTCGTCGCAGGACATGCAAAAATATAACTGGGGAAGCGTGGTCCAAAAGAACCAGGCTCCGCGGTTTATCGCCCTCGATGGGGACGCCAACCTCGCAGTAGCCGGAACCGACGGCAGCGCAACCGGGCAGGGTTCGGTTTTTGGGCTGTATGCCGAGCCGACCGGTGAAAATACGGTTGAAGTGCGCGTGGGACGCAACATTATTGTCAAGGGCAACAACCCGTATATAACGGGAACCATAACGGAGAACATATCCGGCAAACCGGCGGCGGGTGTGACCGTTAGAGCGACAAAGGGAAGCTACTACGTCGAGGCTGTCACCAACTCCAACGGAGTCTATACGATCAATGTTATGCCGGATACCGGCTATACGGTCTCTCCAAAAGTCAATCTCTACGGCAACACCCTGCCCACCGAGTATAACCTGCGCTCGAACTGGCCGTCGCCGACAGGGGATACGGACTGGCCGCAGATAGTCGATGCGACTGATGGAGAAACTACGGTCAGCGGGCGCGTGTGGCCCCTGGCGATCACACAGGTGACCTATGACTGGGACGCAAGGGTGTACAGGCAGGGCGGTCGCAATGTGTGTGTGATGGGCACGGTGCTTCGGCAGGCCGCCGATGACTCCGTAACGCCGACCCAGCAGGGTTATGACGGATACTACTTCATCACCGATATGCTCGGCGCGCCAACCCACGACACTCAGCAGGCCGTCAAAGTAAACGTGCGAACCAAAGGGTCTGAGTGCAAAAAAGGCGATCTGGTGGTGATTGTCGGCTCATTTGACGTGCCGCTGAACTACAGGCAGGGCGTAGTTACTCCGACCTGTGCGCCTGTGATTATCCTGTCGGACTGCGTGCTTCCGGCCCCGCGCGATGCCACAAACGTCGCTCGTTCATCGCTGTATGGCAACCTCATCGGCGGCTATTATGTGATGAAAAACAAGACCGTTACGAGGCTCGGCAATGCTGAAGATTTCTATGTGCATGTGCCCGCGACCACATCCGACCCTACTCCTGTCGAATTTCGGATAGGCATGGATACGGTGGCCACTACCGGCGTTGTCTGTCCCGCTGTCAGTCAGGTGATAGATATTTACGGCATACTCGACGAAATCGAGCCGCTCAACGCGATTCGAGAACTGAAACCGGCTGAGCCGGGCGATGCAGGGCTGCAGGGACTGGTCACCAAAGTTGCCGAGGCCAAAGCCAGAGCTGATAATGCGGATGTGGCCTTCGAAGGCGCGCAGGTTACGGCGGTTTCCGGCGCAGGCGTGCCCGATCGAACCGCGTATATAATTCAGACCGACAGAATCGCCGGTTTGCGCGTGGAATATCCAAATGTCGCGGTGTCAAATATAGGCATTGGAGATCGAACGCTGATACAGGGTCGGATGCAGACGACGGCGCACGGCGAACGATATGTGTACGCCAACAAGTTCGAACGCATTGCTCAGGGAGCAAGCGCGCGGCTGATAGACCCGCCGGGCATGGCCAACAAAGCGGCGCATTCGAACCTTGCTTCGGGGATGTATATCAAGGCGTGGGGCAAGGTGGTTGATGCGGACTCAGAGAGCTTCACCATAAGCGACGGCTCGCAGATGCCCTTGAAAGTGATCTGCGGATCCCTTGCCAAACCGCAGGCCGATAGAATGGTGCGGGTGCGCGGAGTTATGTCGAAGGATGCCTCCGGGCCGGTTATGCTGATGAGAAATGAGCGGGTGGACTGGCAATATGGAGAAGCGTCATATCAGCCTATCCCGCTGCCGGGCGCATACAAATATCCGAGGGATTTCCTCGTGCTGGGGCCGTTTTCCGACGAAAACTCCAATTCGAGGTCGTATCGGCTGGAACACGATTTCATATATGACGCGACAAATTATTATGACGAGTCCTCCGCATCTTATATGAACCCAACGCTGGGTCAGGCGGTCGGATCGAAGACGTGGGTGCGGAGTCAGTCGGTTGGAGACGGCATCAATTTTGCGGAAATCTACCCGGCACAACACACAAACTGCACGTTCTATGCTTACCTGTGGGTATATTCCCCGACCTGGGGATATGTGGGAATGCGGGTCGGCAGTTGCGATTCGGCCAAAGTGTATGTAAACGAGGCGCAGGTTTACGCTACATCCCCTGCCGTCGCCAGGCCGGAGCAACAAGGCCAGGACGAGGTCTACAACTGCTACTTCTATTCCGGCATCAACAGCGTCCTCGTTAAAGTGGAACACGGAACCACGGGCAACCCGGGAGCCAACATACAATTTGTCGACTTAAACTCGATGGGCAGCCCCGGATGGGGTGGCGCGGTCCCGCTGGAAGGCCTGGGGTATTTGCTCAGCGGCGAGTAGCGAAACAAACAAAAGGGCCGATATGGACAACCGGCCCTGAAGTTGCATAAATCGATCTGATCTATTCTATGCCGTGCTTTTCACGGATATATTTATCGATGCCCTCGGCGGCAATTTTGCCCGCGCCCATCGCGCTGATAACCGTCGCCTCTCCCGTCACCGCATCCCCGCCCGCGAACACTCCCGGAATCGAGGTCATGCCGGTTTCTTCGTTGATTATAATTCCGCCCCAGCTTTCGGTTTCGAGGCCTTCGGTTGTGCTGCGAATAAGCGGGTTCGGGTTCTGTCCGAGCGCGACAATGACGGTGTCGGCCTCGATGATAAACTCCGATCCCTCCACTGTCACCGGCCGTCTTCTGCCCGATGAGTCCGGCTCCCCAAGCTCCATCTTCAAGCATTCGATCGCCTTCACCGCGCCTTTTTCGTCGCCGATGAAGCGTTTGGGATTGGTGAGCAGCATCAATTTGACGCCTTCTTCTTCGGCATTTTCGATCTCTTCGCCACGAGCGGGCATCTCCGCCCGGCTCCGTCTGTAGACTATGGTGACTTCCTCGGAACCGATCCTCATTGCAGTTCTGGCGCAGTCCATCGCCGTGTTCCCCGCGCCGATAACACACGCCCTGGTCGGGATTTTTATCGGCGTAGCATATTCCTCGCGGTGCGCTCGCATCAGGTTGATTCGGGTCAGCCACTCGTTTCCGGAATAGATTCCGCTGAGATTCTCTCCTTCGATTCCCATCAGCTTGGGAGCGCCGGCGCCGGTTCCCACGAATACGGCCTCGAACCCGTTTCGCAACAGATCTTCGACTCTGAACGTGCGTCCGACGATTATATCGCTTATGATCTTCACGCCCAGCGACTCGACATACTTGACCTCTCTGTCGAGAATGTTTCGCGGCAATCTGAACTCCGGGATGCCGTAACGCAGCACGCCGCCGGTCTTGTGCAGGGCTTCGAATATGGTAACGGAGTAACCGTTCTTGGCAAGGTCCCCTGCCACGGTAAGACCCGCCGGGCCGCAGCCTACCACTGCCACGCTGTATTTTGCCAACTCAGGATTCTGCGGCTCCGGTACGCTCTCACCTGTTGAGTGTGCCGCCTCATAGTCGGCAGCGAATCGCTCCAGCCTGCCGATGGCCACCGATTCTCCTTTTTTGGTGAGAATGCAGAGCTTTTCACATTGCTCTTCCTGCGGACATACCCTGCCGCATATAGCAGGCAGGGAGTTGGTCTTTTTGATCTCCTCAGACGCGCCGGAATAGTCCCCGGCTTTAATCAACTGGATAAACGCGGGTATGTCGATGTTGACCGGACAACCCGCCACGCAGGGCTTATTTTTGCAGTTCAAGCACCGCTCGGCCTCATCGATGGCCTGCTCTTCGGTGTAACCCAACGCCACTTCATCGAAGTTTTGCACTCTTTTTGCCGCATCCTGCTGCGGCATTTTGTTTCTCGGACCACCTCTGGCCATTAGTTGTCACCTCCGGCCGTGGCGGCCTCTCTGTCTTTTCTTTCCTCGTCAAAATAAAATGCTTTGCGCGCTCGCAACTCGTCCCAATCGACCTGATGAGCGTCGAAATCCGGCCCATCGACACAGGTGAACTTTGTTTTGCCGCCGACCGTCACCCTGCAGCCTCCGCACATCCCCGTGCCGTCGATCATAATCGCATCCAGGCTTACGATGGTCTTGACGCCGTAGGGTCTGGTGGTATCCGAAACGGCGCGCATCATCGGCAGCGGGCCGATCGCCACGACAAAATCGATCTTTCTGGATTCCAGAAGCTCCTTGAGCGGCTCCGTTACCAGTCCTTTTCGGCCATAAGAGCCGTCGTCGGTGGTGATGATCAGATCATCGGAGAACCCTCGCAGTTCGTCCTCCAATATAATCAGCGACTTCTCTCTAGCGCCGACTATCGTGATCAGCTCGTTGCCCGCCTGCTTGAGCGCATAGGCCACCGGGCGGGCTATGGCAGTGCCAACCCCTCCGCCGATCGCTACGGCAGTTCCAAAGTTCTCTATATCGGTCGGCTTGCCAAGCGGCCCTGCAAGGCTGAGGATGTCGTCACCCTCATTGAGCCTTCCAAGCTCGATTGTGCCCCTGCCGACTTCCTGAAATATAAGGGTGATAGTGCCGTTGGCGACATCCCAGTCCGAGATCGTCAGCGGCAGCCTCTCGCCGTGTTCGCCCGTCCACACGATCACAAATTGCCCCGGTTTAGCAGAGTTGGCGATCAGAGGCGCGCGAATCTCGAATAATGTTAAAACGGGAGACAGCTTTTGTTTGCGGACTATTGTGTTTCTCATAGAATCGGGAGTTAGCTCCGCAAGATTGCACATCTCCCCGTGATCTTTGCTACACATGGTATCCTCCTGAAATCGAGGTCAGATATACGAAGTTCGACCAACCTGATTTTATATTTTTTATATTTAATGAAGCTATTGTCCGTTATCGTCCTCTGATGGCTGTTCCGATTCATAGGCTTCGATCAGCTCCCGGCTTCTTTGTGCGTCCTTTGCCGGAACAACGACATCTCCCCAATAGCCTTCACCTGTCTTAAAAACGCCGTCCATCCACGGAACCTGCCTGGACTCCAGCACAGCGGTTATGCCTTCTCCATTCAGCAGCCCGCTCACAAGGTTCGCCGTATATTCGTCGGCTGCTCGGTAGACAACTTCAAGCTTATCTTCCTGCTCCGGGTTCTCCATTATCCTTCGCCTCGTTTCCGGTTACTTTAATCATCTTAGCCGTAGCTTGCGCCACAATCAAGCCGTCTTCATCGACAGCTTTTGCGCTTGTGAGAATCATTCTCGAATTTTCATCATCTATGCGGCCTGCAAATCGAATGCGGCTGCCTACCCGCGCAGGGCGTTTGAATCTCACGGTGATCTCCCCGGTCACTGCGTCGTATCCCAACACATGGACGTATCGCGCCATTACTTCATCGAGCACAGTGCTGACTATGCCGCCGTGAACGATCCCCACATAACCCTGATGCCGTTTTTCCGGAGCAAACCAAGTGACATATTCGTCGTCTTCAGTCTCAAACTCCAGTTGCAACCCAAACGAATTGCCCTTGCCGCAGGCAAAGCAGCCGTCATCGTCACCAAGTTCAATATGTCTCGCCACAACCGGCCTCCTTAGTGGTTTTGTTCGCAGCCCAATATGGGCACAGGTCACGCAGCACACACTCCGAACACTTCGGCCCGCGCGCGTGGCAGATTTGCCTGCCGTGGGCCACCATATTGAGATGAAACGAATAGACCCGATCCGCCGAGACTATCCCTCCAAGTTGCTCGTGCGCCGCATCCGCGCTTATATTGCCGATCAGCCCCAGCCTCATCGACACCCTGTGAACGTGAGTATCCACCGCTAAAACCGGCCTGCCAAGCGCAAACATCAGCACGCACGCCGCGGTCTTTTTGCCGACCCCGTCAAAGCCGAGCAGATATTTCATCCCCTCTTCATCGGGCAAATCGGCCAGCCATTGCAGATCGAGCTTGCCCTGGCGTGATCTTATCTGCTGCAGGATATTTTTTATCCTCGGAGCCTTAATATTTGCCAATCCGCCGACTTTTATACGGGCAGCGATCTCCTCAACTGTCGCGTCGGCAACGGCATCCCACATATCGAAACTGTCCGTCAGAGATTTATACGCCCGGTTGCAGTTGCTCGCGGAGGTGTTCTGCGAAAGAATGGTATAGATCAGCTCATCAAGCAAGGGCAGGCCGCCATCCCATTTTTTCACGCCGTAGCATTCGTCCAAAAGGTCGCAGATACTAATGATTCGACTCATATCTTCCATTCAAATTATATCACAAACCGCCGCGATGCTGTTTTGAAACGGAGGCCGGATAATTGCTATGATATGCTAAGCTCATAACTTTACAGGAAACCGCGGCGTTGATGTAGAATGCGTCGTTTGGTATTTCGTTCGCGTGAAGGGATAGTGTAGTTGAAGATTCACTGGATTGTTCTGCCGATTGGTCTGCTCGCTCAGTATGTGGATGGGTCGCTCGGCATGGGTTATGGCGCATCGAGCGCGTCGTTTTTGCTGGCGGTGGGGATGATGCCCGCTGCGATGTCCGCCTCGATTCATTTGGCGGAGATATTTTCTAGCCTCGCATCAGGCATTTCTCACATTAAAATGGGCAATGTCGAGCGTCGCATCGTGATCCCGCTTTCGATCAGCGGGGTTGTCGGAGGCATATTTGGGGCTTATTGCCTTTCGAGCGTGGACGGCAAACTGTTCAAGCCATATATCGCATTGATCCTGCTGGCGCTTGGGATAAAGATCGTATGGACATTTGCCCGCCGCAAACCCGCCGCAAAACCTGCGCGTAAGATTCGTAAGGGTCTGCTGGTTCCGCTGGGATTGATCGGCGGAGCGGTGGACGCCATAGGAGGAGGGGGCTGGGGCCCGATATGCACCCCTGCGCTGGCTATGAACATAGATGAACCGAGGATGGCGGTCGGCTCCGTGGATACGGCGGAGTTTCTCACTACTATCGCCATCACCGCCACCTTTGCGGCCAAATTAGGGCTGGAAACGTTCGTCTGGAGCATTACGCTGCCGCTGTCTCTTATACACATCT
>LSQX01272767.1_pt1 | contig 17019 bp, 13 predicted proteins | sample 654561 | NCBI WGS metagenome assembly LSQX01 (sample SAMN04489861, study PRJNA283612) | anaerobic digester metagenome | isolation source: 4 biogas reactors fed with cattle manure at either 37C or 55C with and... | place: Denmark: Kongens Lyngby | collected 2014
ATGGCCAAGGATTGGTGGCTGAGGCTCACTCCCATGGGACGACCCGGTCTTCCCCACGAACTGGGCGGTGCCGTTGTCTTCCTAGCATCTGATGCATCCTCCTTCATGACTGGAGCAGACCTAATCATCGATGGAGGCTATACTGTCTGGTAAGCACCTCGGGGCGTGATCCCAGAAAACAACAGCTGCTGATTAAGCCTAGAAGCTGCTTTCAAAAACGCCATATCATCTGCAGCATCTTGTGGACAAGAACGCCAGCTAGATAGCGAACAAGCAAAGACAGCGCTCGGCTTCGACCGGGCGCTGTCTTTTCCCTAATTAACCAGCGGATCAGCACTGCCCTCAAGAGATGTAAGGGCTCTATACGCGATGCTTCACTTTCAAAAACCGGTAGCGGTTTGATGTGGCTTACGAAAAGCATTTAGTAGAAGCGTTGAGATATGTTGAGGCAAAAAGGTATTTCTGCGATATCGGCGAAGATTATAAAGTACTAGACACACGGACATTTGACAAAACCACCGGCAAGTAAGGCACTGATACTTTCGTACCCACGGCTCTAGGAACTATGACAATCAAGGATTCTGCCCATCGATTAGGCGTACGGTCTTATGTTCCAATGGAGCAGATGGAGAAGAGATTAATTCAAGGAGGATGCTAAATTGACGGCATTATGGAATCTTTATCAAGTCCGTGATGGTAGAACCAAGCGAGTTTCAAGCTATGATAGGACAGGAGGAAATGCAGATCATATCGTTGTTAAACCCGGTGAGACAGCCGTACTGGCAGACATAAAAGGAGCAGGTATTATACGACACATCTGGATCACTATAGCCTGTAAGGATCCGATGATTCGGAGAAACTGCATTCTGCGCATGTACTGGGACGGAGAAGAAAACCCCAGTGTAGAGTCTCCTATCGGTGATTTCTTCGGCCAAGGCTGGGGTGAAGAGTATAACTTCATATCGTTACCTTTGGCTGCAGCCCCCCAGGGTGGCAGAGCATTGAACAGCTATTTCCCTATGCCCTTTGGTACGCGGGCACTTATCACCGTGGAAAACCAATCCGACCAGCAAATGGATGCTCTTTACTTCTACATTGACTATGAAGAGAGGGATGAGCTTCCCGAGTCTGCCTGCCGATTCCACGCCTGGTGGAACAGGGAAATAACTGACCCCGCAGAGAAGGGCGAGAATGAATGGGAGGTATTACATCCCTACGCCACCAATCGCAGTGACACCGACAACTACCTGATAATAGAAGCAGAAGGAAAAGGGCATGTGGTCGGCGTCAACTACTTTGTGGATTGTCCCAGCCCCATCTGGTATGGCGAAGGTGACGATATGTGGCTGATCGATGGCGAACCATGGCCAGGTTCTCTACACGGCACTGGGACAGAAGACTTCTTCAACAGTTCGTGGTGCCCGAAAGAGATCTATCAGCATCCTTACTTTGGATATGCTAGGGTAAATAACAACATCGGATGGCTGGGTCGAACCCATTGTTATCGCTTCTTCCTGGAAGATCCCATTATGTTCAACAAATCAATTCGCGGCAGCATAGAGCACGGTCATGCCAATGTGTTGACATTGGACCTTGCCACAGTAGTCTACTGGTATCAGATAGAGCCACACAAGCCGTTCCCCGCTATACTCCCCAAAGAGAAACGACAGAACATGCCCGAGATCACTGTACGTGATATTCATAGATGGCGACACGCCTGGCGTGAGAGTATGGGAGGAAAGAAACTCTGGGGAAACGAGAAATGAGTTTCATTTAGTCCATTGGTACAGAAGATATGTAGACGATATGTAGAGGCGTGTAATGCACATAATTTAAGGAGACAGCGCTCGGCTCCGCCCGGGCGCTGTCTTTTTCCATAGTATCTCTATGCAAGCCTCAATCCAGCTCTATACGAGCCCCAGCCAGGCTCTCCTAAGATCGGTGCCGGTTAGACTTCGTCTTATCTTCTAGCCAGAGAACCGAGCATAACGCTGCCTCACTGCGAAGGCTACCGCCTAATCTCAGCGACAAAAGGCATTGGCAGGGAGCTTTTTGGTTGGTCAAAGGCATATGACACAACACCCGCCCGGGGCAAGTGGCTTTCCTACTTGGCCACCTTTGCCGCATCGAAGGGAAAAGGCAGGTCTGCAATTGCCGCTAGCCACTTTCTGTATACCTCAAAGGACACCGGCGGATAGACTCTGCAGTAGTGATTACCGTACTCCTTCCCGTCGACCTCCCATTTAATTATAAAAAGCTTATGCTCTCCTCTAAAGCCCTTAATGCGGTCGACAACCAGATTACCATCGGCAGGGATCAGTAGGCTGCCTGAACTGACTATCTCGTCGGTATCATAGTCTCTAATGCTATATGATACATGGACGTCCTCCAATGTATCATTAACCACAACGACAGGCTGACTCCACCCCTCCAGTTCCCCCAGCATCACACAGACAGGAACCTGAACCCGCTTAATGTAGTGATACGCTAGCTTCTTGGCAAAGTAATAGTCCACCACCGCGTCTGAAAACTGAGGCCAGCAGTCTATCACATTCCACCAGAGGATACCGGTACAGCGGGGTTTTCGCATTCGGGCTTGCTCGATAAAGAATTTCTTTGCCTCCGCTTGACAGATCTGGGAAGCCAGAGCAAATTCCTCGAGGTTATCGGGAATCATACCGAAATACTCCCGTACCTGGTTAGCCATCAGCTCATTCCGATCATAATGCCGCCTGTTCTTCTGCCAGTGCTCCACCGAATGCCAGCGCCACTCATCATTGTCGTGATAGGGCCACAGTTTATCTGGTGAGATGAATCTCTTGATGGAAGATGCATTAGGACAGCCGTGGTAGCCAATTTCTCCGATGAAGTGTGCCGAGTTCTCGGAGAAAAAGCGACTCTTGAAATAATCCCTGGGCCCCCATAGATGCTGTTCCGGCGTATAGTGATGGTAATTCATGCCGTACTTGTTGGCCTCAGGGGAGATATAGGGGGAACTCGGAACATAAGCCCGATAGGGATCGCAGCGTCTCACCATCTCCGGCAGGATTTCTCGGCTGATACGGTTATACTCTGCCTGCAACCCATCTTGTACCAGCAGCATATCGATCTCATTATCGCCACAGTACACGACCAATGAAGGATGGTTGCGCACCCTCTCGATGAAATCCTGGGCCTCGGCTCTCACTTGCTCAAAGAATTCATCTTTCTGGGGGAACATAGCACAGGCGAAGGCAAAGTCCTGCCAAATCATGATACCTTTCTCATCACACAGGTCATACAATAGGTCATCTTCATAGACTCCTCCACCCCAGATGCGGAGCATGTTGCAACCAAGGTCATCGAACAAATCAACCACCTTAGGAATCCTCTCCGCGTCACGGGAATGTAGGGCATCAACTGGAACCCAGTTACTTCCCTTCACCATAATTCTCTTGTTATTAATCCGAATATGGAAATCCCCGCTGTCTCCAGCCAGTTCTGTTCTAACAAGCTCGGCGGTTCTGATACCGATCCGGTCAACACGCTGGGCGATAACTCTGCCATCCCTAAGAAGTTCACATGTGACTGTATACAAATTGGGCTCCCCATAACCCTTAGGCCACCACAATTGCGGGCGATGTACTTCGATCAGGAGCCTTCCAGCAATGAATTCAACAGGTTTTTCAAGGGTGAATTCAGCATCGCCGCATCGTCCCCGAAACCGCAGGGAAAGACCATTCAAAAAGGGAGTATCTGTTCTAAACTGGTAGTAGACACCGACTGTGGCTTTCTCATCACCTACATGATGGGTCCAGTAATAAAGTGACTCGATATCATTTACAGGCCGCTCCACGATCTCCACCGGGCGCCAGATACCTGCGGACACAATTCTCGGCGCAATATCCCAGCCATACATATGCCCGGCCTTCCGGATCCAGAGCACTTCCCCGCGGTCTTCCCAACTCCAGGTAATAGGTTCGTATTGGTACTGCCGGGCTGCGTTGATGGGTGAACTGATCCGCACCGCAATATGGTTGGATTCACCATATTTGAGGTACTCGGTAACCCGAAATCGATGCCGGATCAGCATATTGCGGGTATCGCCTATCCTCTGACCATTCAACCAGATGGTGGCGATGGTATCCAGACCGTGAAAAACTAGTTCAAAATCCCGTCCTTTCCAGTCACTAGGCACCACAAACTCTCGTTCATACCACCATTGATAAAACTCATAAGGGCGAAGTTCCCGACTGTTCAGGCCAATGAACGGATCTTCAATAACACCTGCCCGCACGAGATCTAGTTCGACATTCCCCGGCACCTCCGCCTCGATGGGTATTAAGTCGAGGGCAGCCAGCTCCTCAGGGCTGCGGGGCTCCAAAGTTCCTTCGGGAAAATACTTTAGCATCCACTTGCCATTCAAACTCAACCTTGCCCGGGTCACTTCCTTACCTCCCTTTGCTGTTCACGGTTTAGTCTGACCCTTTGCGATTACTCACAACTCTGTCTGTTATTGTTAGTCTAATTATATATTGCTAGAGTCTCCCGGCACAACCGAAGTTCCAATACTATTCATCGCCGAACGGTTAGCATGAGTTTTCATACACCTGATAGGAGAGCCGCGACCAGACATAGAAGACAGATAATCAGTATCTTTGATACTCAAAGACGGTGATGGACTACATCAATCCGCTGAGCGAGGCGAAACCTTTCAGATGAGTAAGCTGCCCCATTGATTATCTTTGAAAAGGAGACTGGCACATGAGCTGGAAACTAGAGGAACTGGCAGGTTCAGAGTTTCAATGTCAATGCGGCCGGATACACCAAGTTCCCATAAAAAAGATCCGTTTGAGCAAAGCTGCCCTTAACTGGCTGGAACAAGATATCCCCGAGCTGGGTCTAGCCGGTACAGCAGTGATAGTAGCCGATGAGACTACCTTTGAGATAGCCGGAAGGCAGGTTGAGGCAGTACTCGGCGGGGCTGGGATAGCCGTGGAGCGGGTGATCCTTCGTCCCCGCCATAGTCTTACGCCATCCCATTGGGTCTTGCCCGATGAGCACAGTCTAGGCGAAGTGCTGATGAAGGTTCCCGATAATGATGGGTTTTTGGTAGCCGTTGGTTCAGGCACTATCAATGATATCACCCGCTTTGTATCCCATAAAACCAGACGGCCCTTTATCTCTGTCGGTACAGCAGCTTCCATGGATGGCTACGCTTCCACGGTATCTGCGCTGCTAACTGGCAGTTTCAAGAAGACACTACCCGCCACCTATCCCACTGCCATTTACGTTGATCCAGACATCCTGGCCACTGCTCCCCAGGAAATGGCTGCGGCAGGGTTCGGAGATCTACTGGGCAAATCTATAGCGTTGGCTGATTGGAGACTTTCCCATATCATCAATGGTGAATACTATTGTCCAACCATCGCCAGTATAGTGGAACAGGTTCTTTCCCAGGCCCTTGAGGATGTCCCTGCCCTGAGTTCGGGAGATCCGGAGGCACTCTTGCGGTTAACTGGAGGTCTGATTCTCTCGGGAGTCGCCATTCTCATGTTCGGTGATTCCCGTCCAGTATCAGGAGCAGAACACGAACTTGCCCACTTTTGGGAGATTCGAGGACTTGCCCACGGCCGCATGTTCTACCACGGAGACAAAGTGGCCATCGGTACCATTCTGATGACAGAGATGTACCAGCAGGTCTTGGCTCTAAAGCCTGAGAACCTAGATTGGGAGAAAGTTTATGCTGAAAGACTGCCTGTTGCCGAGTACAAAGAAATGCTCCAAAGAGATTTTGCAGAGGCATGGGATACCCTGTATTCACCCAACTGGGAAGATACTAAGACACAGGAACTTGCAAGGCGCACTGGCGAGCTGGTGATACCCAACTGGGATCGGATCCAAAAAGAAGTTCCCAAGTCCCTCTTGCCGATGGATGCCATACGGGAATATCTTTCGGCCCTAGGTCTATGCCAAAATCCCCAAGAGCTCGGTATAGAAGCAGAGTGGGTGGAGGCTAGTCTCCGAAGCGGCAGGGAAATGAAGCCCCACCGCTACACCATAATGGACTTGGCGGCTGAAATGGGCTGTCTCGACAGTATCAGCCGGGGAATACTGGAAAAAGCATTAGGCTAATGATCCACAGATAGTGACAGTGACTCACACAGCTCATGTAGAGAGCAGACAGTAGATCGGAGGCCCGCAGTATGTCTCAATCCACAGCATCAGCGACTAAACTCTTCTACAATGCAAAGATTATAACCATGGATCCCAGACAGCCGGTGGCAGAAGCCATGGCATTATCGGAGGATCGGATTTTGGCTGTTGGCACTGTTGAGGAGCTATCCGGTTTAGTATCCAGGGAAACCCAGCGAATAGACCTCAGCGGCCAGGTAGTTGTCCCCGGATTCCACGACAGCCATATGCACCTACTCCACTGGGGACTAGGAATGCTGGGTGTGGACCTTACGGCGATCCGCTCTGTTGATGAGATGATCCGCCTCGGGCAGGAATTCGCTCAGAGCAATCCGGATCATGAGTGGATAATAGGACGGGGCTGGAATGATGAAGACTTTGCCGCCAAGGCCCTGCCGACTAAGGAGGATCTGGATCAGATTTCACTCCACCGCCCGGTAATCTTTACTAGGGTGTGCGGCCATGTCTGTGTAGTTAATACCAAGGCACTGGAGCTGGCAGGAATTAACGCCTCAACCCCTAACCCGCCGGGAGGGGGTATCGATCGCAAGAATGATGGCGGTGAACCTACAGGTATTCTACGGGAGAACGCCATAACATTGGTTAGAAGGCTGCTTCCAGAACCAACGGTAAACGTTCTAAAGGAAGTCATTTCTGAAGCGGCCCGTGCTGCGGCCGCTCTCGGCCTGACTACAGTTCAAGCTAATGACTTAGATGGAGCTGGGACGCTGTCAATGCGGCTGGATGCATACCGAGAGTTAGCAGCTGACGGTAAGCTGCCTATACGGGTCATTCTCCAAGCTAGTATGCCAACCCCCGGTGATTTAGCCGCCTATCTAGAGGCCCGCAGGTGCTATCCCAATCTGGGATCACACCTTACCCTGGGACCCCTTAAGCTCTACGCCGACGGCTCCCTGGGAGCTAGAACTGCTGCCCTCGGCGAGCCCTATGCCGATGCACCTGACACTTCTGGAATGCCCATCTATACCCAAGCTGAGCTGGATGAGCTGGTCCGCCTAGCCGCAGATGCAGATATGCAGGTTGCCGTTCACGCCATCGGCGATAGGGCATTGGATATGGTGCTGACAAGCTATGAGCGGGCCAAGCAGTCGGTTCCCGGCTGGGATGCCCGTCCCCGGGTTGTCCACTGCCAGATCGCAACCCGAGAGCAGCTTGAGCGCATGGCTGCCATGGGCATCGCAGCCGATATTCAACCAATCTTCGTTCCAACTGACCTTCATTTTGCAGAAGAAAGAATCGGTGCAGGCCGCCGAGTCTGTATCTATGCTTGGAAAACAGCGGCTCAGATGGGAATCCATCTAGCGGGCGGCTCCGATTGTCCAGTGGAAAGCTGCAATCCCCTTTGGGGGATCCATGCTGCCATCACCCGCCAGGATCACCAAGGCTATCCCCCAGGCGGGTGGCACCCTGAAGAATGCCTCACTCCTATGGAGGCCCTGGCACTCTTTACAACAGGTTCTGCCTATGCAGCCCAGGAAGAAGCTATCAAAGGAAGCCTCACACCAGGAAAGCTTGCAGATTTTGTAGTGCTGCCCAAAGACCCATTCGAAGTCCTGCCGGATGAGCTGCTAGATATGCAGGTGGCAGCTACTTATGTGGGAGGAAAACAGGTCTGGCCTGAGGTAGAAGGATAAGACCGCCATAAGTGTGCCACCTCAAAAACCATCGCAGAAAGTCTCGTTGAGATCAGCAGAAAACAGCAGATAAGATTTAAACCGAGCCGGTGAACACCGGCTCGGTTCTTGGGCTTTATGAACTCCAATAGAGACTGACTCTAGAGGTTCGTCTATTCATTTTCCTTTAGCAACCAGCTCTGTGGCATAATCGGTTATAGCTTGAAAATCACCCCGGGCAATGGCTTCTTTATTGATCAAAGAACCCCCCACGCCAAGTATATCGGCTCCGGCGGCAAAGAAGGCATCGGCGTTTTCGATAGCAACTCCTCCCGTTGCCATAACCGTGATGTGCCTAAGGGGACCCTTCACATTCTTAATGTATCCCGCCCCGAGATCTACCGCGGGAAACAGCTTGACAATGTCTGCCCCTACTTCATAGGCGGTCTCAATTTCCGATGGAGTCGCGCATCCTGGGATGACCAGGCGGCCGTAGCGGTTCCCCAAACGGATAACATCTACATTTAGGTTAGGTGCAACCAGAAACTCTGCGCCCGACAGCAGTGCCAATCGGCCTGTTTCGGCATCCAGTACTGTGCCGGCGCCGACAGCAGCTCTTCCACCTAGATCGGATTTGATAATCTGGATGGCTTCCAAGGCACCTGGAGTATCCATGGTTACCTCCATGGCGTAGATCCCGCCCTCGAGGAGGGCCCTGGCGATCTCCTTGACCTTGCTAACATCGATCTTCCGCAGGATTGCAACGATCCGGCCTGCCATGATCTTCCCATAAACTTCTGCCTTATACTTCACGGTCATCCCTCCTGTGCCCATTGAAGACTTAATCGACCTCAACTGCCTTGGCTAACGTTGGATATCGGATCCTCCAGCTGCCAGCAGCCTCTCTACATCTTTCTTGCTAAAGCAGCTTTGATCACCGAAAATGGTATGCTTCAGCGCCGCCAGGGCAATCCCATATTTTAGCCCAATGTCAGGCGAACCCTGCAGGAAGCCGTAGATGGCACCTGCAGCAAAGGCATCGCCGGCACCGACCCGGTCAATGGCCGTAATCTCATAACCATCAACCTGCTTGATTTCCCCATCAAAGAGGCCAATAGCCCCTGCACCACCCATGGTGATGATTACCCAAGGACAGCCGTAAATCTCATGCAGCCTTCTGCAAGCATCTTCGGGTGTGTCCTTCAAGTTAAGTACCCTACTGACATCATCCAGGGTAGATATTAGGAGATCGACATCCCTCAGAACGGGATCAACGGCTCTTTTCGCCTCCTCTGGACTCCAGAGCCTCTGGCGGTAGTTCACATCGAAGGAGACTGTCTTTCCAGCTTCCCGTGCCTTGGCGGCAACCTGCTTCACCATATCCCGGCAGGAGTCGCTGAGGGCCATGGTTATCCCGGTAAGATGCACGTGCCGTGCATCTAAGAGGTAGTCTAGGTCAAGTTCGTCAAACCCCATGGTACTGGCTGCGGAATTGGCTCGATCATAAATAACCTCCGCAGGCCTAGGCTTTGCTCCCGGCTCAAGGAACATGGTTCCCACTCTGCCGTCTTGGGTCCAGATAATCCGGGAGGTATCAACTCCATGCCACCGCAGTTCTCCTGCGATGCGGCGACCCAAGGGATTGTCAACAATTTTGCTGATCCAGCCCGCCGCAACACCTAACCTGGCCAGTGCCACCGCCACATTGGATTCCGAGCCTCCGATTTCCACATCCAATTGCCGTGCTTGCTCCAAGGGAACACCGACCTTTGGGGAAAAGCGGATCATGGTTTCCCCTAAAGTAACTACTTCTAACTTAGGCTGATCGCTCTTAGGCTGACCGTTCATAAAAGCTCTCCTTATCTACGGAATTAGTCCGGCTGCATCGTTATCACTTCAGCCTACCACTCAGCTACAGTGCCATCTTCCCGCCGCCATACAGGATTTCTCCAGTTATGGCCAACACGGACAGCAGCCCTCACTTTTTCTTCATCTACCTCTATACCTAACCCAGGCGCCTCAGGAATGGCCGCAAAGCCGCTATCGTACCGAAAGACCGATGGGTCCTTTAGATAGTCCAAGAGGTCATTTCCCTGATTGTAATGAATCCCAAGACTCTGTTCTTGAATCACGGCATTAGGGGAGCAGGCATCAACCTGCAAACATGCCGCCAATGCTATAGGACCAAGGGGGCAGTGAGGAGCAAGGGCGACATCGTACGCCTCTGCCATGGCAGCGATCTTCCTGACCTCAAGAATTCCTCCAGCATGGGATACATCTGGCTGAATAATGTCAACATATCCATCGGCTAAGAGGTGCTTGAAATCCCACCGGGTGTACATCCGCTCTCCCGTAGCGATAGGGATCGTTGTGGCCCGCGCTATCTCCCGCAGGGCCTCATTATTCTCCGGCAAAACAGGTTCTTCAATAAACATGGGATGGAGAGGTTCAAGCTCTTTGGCCAGGACCTTGGCCATGGCTTTGGTCACCCTACCGTGGAAATCAATTCCGATCCCAAACCCGGGGCCGCCGACTTCCCTGACAGCAGCAACCCGCTCCACAACTGCATCGACCTTATCAAAGGAGTCTATGTAGTGCATTTCCTCAGTAGCGTTCATCTTTACTGCCTTAAATCCAGCTTGAATCTGTTCCTTGGCAGCTTCAGCTACATCCCGGGGGCGGTCTCCGCCGATCCAGTTGTACACCCGGATCTTGTCCCGGGCTTTGCCGCCCAAAAGCTCATAGACGGGAGCCCCATAATACTTGCCTTTGATGTCCCACAGCGCCTGTTCTATGCCTGAGATAGCACTGCTTAGTATCGGGCCTCCCCGGTAAAACCCGCCTCGATACATGACCTGCCAGTGGTCCTCAATACGCATCGGGTCTTTCCCGATTAGGTATTCCGACAATTCTTCTACAGCTGCTTTCACCGTGTCTGCCCGGCCTTCTACAATCGGTTCACCCCAGCCGCAAAGACCTTCATCGGTCTCAACCTTGAGAAATAACCACCTGGGCGGTACTTTAAAAAGCTGCATCCTTGTGATTTTCAAGCCTAGTTCAACTCCTTCTACTGTTCTTAGATATCTATGTGTTCTACCATGCTCACCAGCTCGTACCAACTCAAGCAATGCTTTTTCCTAATGGAGCTGCGACATCCAGTTCTAGACCTCATCTATGGAACCAGCACCACCTTGACTGACTCCGTTCCCTCCTCGGCCATTGCAAAGGCCTCCTCCCATTGTTCCAGAGGGAAGCTGTGGGTGATAATCGGCTCTCCCTGAACCAAGCCTTTGACCAATAAATCAATGGCCAAAGGATATGTATATGGACTGAGATGAGCACCATAGATGTCCAGTTCTTTTCTATCACCGATTATGCTCCAGTCTACCGTTGTAGGTTCAGTGAATACACTGAACTCAACATAGGTACCTAGTTTACGGATCATCTGCAGTCCTTGGATGACCCCTTCTGGTTCCCCTGTGGCATGAATATATACATCACAGCCGTAACCATCAGTAATCTCCATCACCCGCTGTACCACGTCATCCTCCAGCGGATTAAGTACTATATCTGCTCCCAATTCTTTACCCAGCTTTAGCCTCTTTTCCCTTAGATCAAGGCCGATAATTAACTTGGGATTCTTCAACTTAACCAGCTGCAGCTTCAATAGCCCTAGGGGACCAAGACCGCCGAGGACGATGACATCTCCAAATTTGATTTGCGCCCTTTCTACTGTATGAACTGCACAAGCCAGCGGCTCGATGATCGCCGGGGTATACCCAGTTATTGATTCAGGAACCTTATGGATTATGTCCCTCTCAGAAAGCCGAACGTATTCTGCCATTCCTCCATCGGCAACTTCTCTTTGAAAACCGTGGATATCATGAACCTGACACATCCAGTACTTCCCACTGCGGCAGAATCTACATTCCCAACACGGCACGATTTGCTCCACTGTTACTGTATCGCCCACGTCTACACCGTGTTTTTCTTTGGCACCTTTACCAAGGGCGACTACTGTGCCAAAAAACTCATGGCCGGGCACAACCGGCGGCTTGACATACGGCGGTTGAATTTCATCTCCCCAAAACATCGATGCTCCTGTCCTGCACTTGACGTCACCGGCACAAATGCCGCATGCTGTCACCTTGATCAAGACATCACCATCTCTTACATCTGGAACAGGTATTTCTTCTAGTCGGTAATCCCGGGGACCGCGGCACACGACTGCTTTCATTTTCTCAGGAATGCTCATATCCACTTCCCTAGCCTCCTTGTGCGGTGTTGGCAACCAGCTGCTGCTATCACTGGATTGCGTTGTATTGGCAGCTGCCAGAAGACGGATTCAGTGATCATGTTGTTTAGGTCATAATGCTTTCGCCAAAACGCCCAATATCACCACCAACGGAAGCACGAAGCCAGCGCACTTCTTCGTGCACTGCAGACTGATCATCCGCCATCCGATTCCAGCTCTGGCTTGGATAACTAGTTTTCACTTATACCAATTGCTTCGATGATTCCCACTAAATACCTCCAGATGACGGCTTGGACTTGCGAACTTGGCGGCTGCCACACGCTTAGGGAGAGTTTTGCAGTTTAGCACTACTACTCGCCACTGCTAGCCGCCGCTCCGTGCGCCTTGAGGCAGGTCATGTCTCCTGAGTATTGAAATACATCAACTCCGTGGCCCCTGGGTCCAGATTATCTATATATCCGCTCAGTCTGCAGCCCAGCCCTTCCCAGAGCATCTGCACAGGCTTGTTGATTGGGTTGGTGGAGGTGAAAAGCTTGGGCACTCACTCGACCAACAAGCCTAGATTCGTAATATGAAAAAAACAGGATGAACCCACCACCGAAAGAGTGGGAATGGATTCATCCTGCTTTTATGACCACAGGAAAATCGACCCTAGAGTTTTAGACCGGAAAGGGCAATACCCTTGATGATGTACCGGCGGAATACCAAGAAAAATACTGCCGGTGGGACGGTTGCAGCTACACTAGCTGCAAGGATGTAACCTGCCTCGATCATGTAGTTGAAGGCAGCAAGGTAGGCCTGGAGAGCTACCGGCAGTGTCATCATATTACGCCTGGTCATGGTAATCAGCGGCCACATAAAGTCATTCCAGCTCCCAAAGAAGGTGAAAATGGCCAGAGTGGTGAGGGCCGGCTTAATCAGTGGAAGAACAATAGTATAGAAGGTGCGGAATTTGCTGCAGCCGTCAATCCGGGCTGCGTCCTCCAGATCCCGGGGGATAGACAGCATGAACTGCCTTAGTAAGAACACAGCGAAAGGTCCGGCAAGGGCAGGTACAATGAGGGCCTTGTAGGTGTTGAGCCATCCCCAGCGGTGTAAGCGCAGGAAGACGGGGATGAGAGTAATCTGCCCAGGGATGAGCAGAGATGAGACTATTATGGCGAAAATCAAGTTGCGGCCTGGAAAATCTAGTCTAGCAAGGGCATAGGCAGCCAATGACGATACCACTAAAACCAGGAAGGTAGTACTAATCGACACAACAAGGCTGTTATAATATGCCCGCCATATGGGCGTAGTTCTGATGGTAAAGAAAACCTCCCTAAAGTTTTCCAAAGTAGCCACTTCTGGAATCCAGCGGGGAGGATGGCGATATGTATGGGGATTAGGCTTCAGCGATGTGGAAATAGCCCACAGGATGGGCAGCAGCCATAAAATAGCCAGCATAGTCAAGACCACAAGCAAGACAATCTGTTTTGCATTGCGCCGCACCCATGTCATAACCATCTACCTCCAATCCTGCGTTTTAGCTGCTAGTACTCCAGCCGCTCACCAAACCGGAACACTCTAAACTGAATCAATGTAAATACGATTAGAATGCAGAAGAGAACCCATGCCATGGCTGCCGCCAGGCCCATTTCGAAGTACTGGAATCCGGTGAGATACATGTGCTGCACCACCACCCTGGTACTGTCATAGGGCCCTCCTCCTGTTAGAATATAGACCTGACCGAACACTTGGAAAGCACCGATAATCTGCATCACCGAGATAAACAGCAAGGTAGGACGCAAGAGTGGTAGGGTAATATCCTTAAAGCAGTGCCAGGCATTAGCTCCATCGATACGGGCAGCATCGTACATGGTTTGGGGAATGTCCTGCAGTCCCGACAGATAAACCAAGAACGGAAAACCCACTCCCCACCAGAATGAAACGGCCACAATCGTCCACATCGCCGTTTCTTCATGGCCTAAGAGGTTCTGGGGAGGTAGACCGATAAGGCCGGCATAGTAGTTGAGCAGCCCTGCGGTGGGGTCGAAGATCCAGATCCAGATGATGGATATAGCGGCAACGTTGATCACCATCGGCATCACGAAGGATATCTGGAAAAACCCCTTCCAGCGCTTAACAGCATCTACGGCAATGGCTAGAAAGAGGGAACCCACCACAAATAACGGGACAGCCCCTACTGCGTATTGCACCGTGTTCTTTAGACTGTGCAGGAACAACTCTGTCGGCTCTGTGAAAATATACTCGTAATTGCTAAGGCCTACATAGCGGGGCGGAGGCCCGATTAGACTCCAATCATACATACTGATCCGCATACTCTCCAGTATAGGAAGGGCAATGAAAATAATAAACAAAGTGAGATAAGGCAAAAGGTATAGATAAGGATACAGGGGATTCTCTTCGTTCAGCAAGAAATACTTCCTTCGATTATTGCGAGCCATATCTATTCACCTCGTAACGTGGAGGTTTAAACTCCGGTCATTTGGGGATGCTAGACGACATGGGCGCAATACCTCAGTTCGATGTAACGGCAGTCTAGGACTGGGACTGACCCAGAAGGGTCAGTCCCAGCAATCACATTACCTTATCTGCCTCTAGCCAAGATGGCATCGATCTCCCGATCCATATCGGCCAAGGTCTGCTCTACAGTCTTCTTGCCCAAGAGAGCCGCTTCGATTCCGGAAACGATGCGCTCCTGAACCCTGGACCAGGGTATGATCTTTGGCAGGTACCTGCCGTAGGCACCTTGCTCAGCGATGGTCCTCTGGGGCAGGAGGTAAGGTGCATTTCTGAACTCGTCAACCTCCAGAACATCCAGCCTAGACGGACACTGACCAGCTTTGACCCAATCAAGATTGTTATCCAAAATCCACTTGATGAAGGTCAGTGCAGCCCGCTCTTTCTCAGCATCTCTCTTGGCTTGCACTGGCAATACAAAGGTATGTGAGCCAATGGCATAGACCTTTTCAGGACCGATGAGAGGATGGTTGCCCACGGTGTAGTTGAGTCCCTCAGCTGCTTCGGCTCCCAATACCTCCCAGACCCCGCTGATCATGGTAGCCGCCTGTCCCTGGTAGTATGCCAGGAAGGGATTCACCGACAGTTCAGGAGACATGACTTTATGCTTGTGAATCAGGTCAACCTGGAACTGCAGTGCTTTGCGGCCAATATCGGTATTCCAGGTAGAGCGGGTCTTGTCTTCCGACAAGAAGTCTCCTCCGTTCTGCCATACGCCTGCCCACAAAGACCAAGCCCTAAACCAGTCCAGAGGAGCGATGATACCCCAGCGGTCAATGGTGCCGTCACCATCAAGATCCTTGGTCATTTTCATCAGCGCAGCTACGAACTCATCTCCGGTTACCGGCAGGGCATCGGGCTCCGATGACAGGCCTGCCTCATGGAGCAAGTCAACATTGTAATAGACGCCAAACCCATGAAAGTCCAGAGGAATACCGTAGCGTACCCCTTCATAGCTGCCGGAGTTGTTCCACACTGCATCGTAGAACATGTCCTCTCCCAGCTCCAGGACCTCCAGCATGGACTCATTGATGGGAAGTACAGCATTGGTGGAGGCGAACCGTGGAATCATGTAGTCATGGCATATGGCTACATGGGGTGCCTCACCGCTGACAACACTGGTTGCTAAGCGGCTGTAATACGGCTCACCCCAAGGCAAAATCTGCATTACCACTTCTATATCCGGATGTTCCTCATTGAAGCGCTCTACCAACTCACCCATTACTCTGCCGTCAGGGCCTGTAAACAGTGTCCAAAAGTCGATGGTTACCTTTGCAGAGCCAATGCCGCTGCCGAGTACCAGCAGCAGAGCTAAAGCAGCCGCGACCACAATTACCCGTAGTGACTTTCTCATGCCTGTATCCTTCCTCCTTAAGAAAATTCATGCTGCCTGCCGCACACCTGAGTTTTACAAGAAGGAACGACCAGCTAGCTTAACGGGTTCTCACCCCCCCCCCGCTGAGATTTGCCGCATTAACCGGCTAGCTTCATCGCCAGGAGATTTCTATCTGCCACCAGATGCAGTGCCGACCTACGATGGCGAACCCTAGGGCTGAATGTTTCTTTATTCTTACTATTCCGCCTAGTTAGGTGGAATCCTGCTACTTGTCGACGAAGTATATCCAATTTACCCATCTGTTGTTATTTTGCCAAAAGTCTGAACCCTAGCGAGATGAGGGAGGTAAGATAAAGGGGCCCTGCCAAAGGTTTTGATACACGTTTGCTGTAATAGGTTACGGGAGTGAATACCTCAAGACAATTGTTCACATAGCCGACGATTAGGCGAAATATACGCGATCTTCATTTCATGCAGCCGCTAACCGCCGGAGATGGCCTTAAGGGCTCCAGGGGATAAACACAAGAACGGCCAGAATGGATCATCTAGCTTTGCGATTACGATGGCGGGCCATCGTTGCTGCCATGAGGATAGCATCTATCATACTCTTCTCATTGGCCTTGCCGGTGCCGGCAATATCAAAGGCAGTGCCGTGATCCACCGATGTTCGGATAATCGGTAATCCCAGAGTCACATTGACCCCTTCCACACTGCGGAAACTGCCGCTTTCGGGATCAACAGCAAACCCCAGGAGCTTAACGGGAATATGCCCTTGGTCGTGGTACATGGCAACCACGCCGTCATACTGACCGGCCAGCATCTTCACAAAGACCGTATCGGGAGGGATAGGACCTTCAATGTGGTAACCGCGCTTAGCCGTGGCGGCAACGGCTGGTATGATGACATCGATCTCCTGTCTACCAAAAAGGCCCCCCTCACCGGAGTGGGGATTGAGACCGGCTACTGCGATCCTCGGTGAGTTGATGCCTAGGTCCAGCAAAGCCTGGTGAAAAAGATCAATAACCTTTACAAGACGGGGTTGTGTGATATGGCCGGGCACATCTTCCAAAGCAACATGGGTAGTCACATGGGCAACCCGC
>LSQX01390162.1_pt2 | contig 17017 bp, 12 predicted proteins | sample 654561 | NCBI WGS metagenome assembly LSQX01 (sample SAMN04489861, study PRJNA283612) | anaerobic digester metagenome | isolation source: 4 biogas reactors fed with cattle manure at either 37C or 55C with and... | place: Denmark: Kongens Lyngby | collected 2014
TAAATTGCCTGAAGTCAGCATAGATGAGGCCAGACGCATTGCCAGTGTGGCTCACATATCACTAGATGATGAGAAACTAGAGCGGGTCAGGCTTGAATTGACGCGCCTGGGCGATTGTCTGGTCGAACTCGAACAGTTAGATACCAGCGACGTAGAAGCGACCACATACGTGATTTCTGCAATCAACATATGTCGTGAGGATGAAAGCATCCCTGGGATGCCATCCGAACTGATCGTCCAGAATGCCCCCGACAGTGTGGAGGGCTTCATCCGTGTCCCCGCCTTTATGGAGGAAGAGTAACCGCCCCGCGTACCGCTCCCCCCATCAAGGTGCACTAACGAAGTACATGAGATATATGGATACATGCTGCATGATCAGCTATTGCCTGCACCTGGAGGTTTCGCCTCATGGCGATCCATGACATGACAGCCTGGCAGTTGACCGAGCAACTGCAGGCGCGACAGATAACCGCAGTCGAGGCGGTACAAGCGTGTTATGACCGGATAGACACACTTGACGGACAAGTCAAGGCCTTCCTGACTTTGACACGGGAGTCGGCACTGGAGCAGGCGCGTGCTATTGACAGTGCCAGAGCCGCCGGCGAGAAGCTTCCGCCCACTGCCGGGCTGCCGATTGCGCACAAAGACGGGCTTAGCACTGCCGCAGTGCGCACGACTTGTGCATCTCGAATGCTGGATAACTACGTACCTGCGTACGATGCCACCGTTGTCAAGCGGTGTCATGATGCGGGCATGATCATGTTGGGCAAAACCAACATGGATGAGTTCGCGATGGGCTCATCAGGTGAGAATTCTGCATTTCAAGTAACTGCCAACCCGTGGGATTTGACCCGTATACCGGGCGGTTCCAGCAGTGGTTCTGCTGCAGCGGTTGCCGCAGGAGAAGCATTTGTGGCTACCGGGTCCGATACCGGAGGATCAATCCGACAGCCTGCAGCGTTGTGCGGCTTGATTGGTCTCAAGCCCACATATGGCCGAGTGTCCCGATATGGGCTCATCGCGTACGGCTCTTCGCTGGATACAGTCGGGCCACTTTGCAGGGATGTGCGGGATGCCGCACTGATTATGAACGTGATAGCAGGCCATGATCCGCGTGATGCTACTAGCTCAGATGTGCCCGTCCCTGACTACACCACCGGACTGGGCGCAGATCTGGACGGCTTGCGCGCAGGCGTCGTCCAAGAGATACTGCACCATGATGGTGTGGACCCGACTGTGAGGCAGACTGTTGAGCAGGCTATCGAACATCTGTCAGGGTTGGGCGTGGAAATCGAAGAGATACACCTGCCTCATGTCGAGTACAGCCAGGCCTGTTACGGCATCATCGCACCAGCTGAAGCCAGCTCTAATCTAGCCCGCCTGGATGGTGTACGATACGGTTACCGTACTGACAGCGAGATCACAGACATCCACGATCTATTCGCCAAGTCTCGCGCTGAGAGTCTCGGTCCTGAAGTGCAATTGCGCATCATCAGGGGCACATACGTGCTGTCAGCAGGCCAGTACGATGCCTACTACATGAAGGCACTAAAGGTGCGTACCCTCATCAAACAGGAGCTCGAATCAGCGTTAGAGCGGCACGATTTCCTGATATCCCCCACATCGCCCGTGGTCGCTTCCAGCATCGGGGAGAAAACTGAAAATTCGATGGTATCAAGGGCGGCGGCTACCTGCACCAAGCCTGTCAATCTTGCGGGTCTGCCGGCCATCAACGTCCCGTGTGGCCTTGTCAACGGTCTGCCGGTGGGCATGCAGGTGATAGGCCGGCCGTTTGATGAAGCAAGACTCCTGCAAGTGGCTTACGCGTACGAGCAGGCTACTGAGTGGCACCGAGCTCATCCCGAATTGTGAACCACTTGTAGTAACTAGTAACCGCGCCATGTCACACCGATATCGGCGCTAATTCTGGTTTTGTCACTCGAGCGGCACACACGCTTGTTGCCACTGGCAAAGGTCAGTTATACTACGTATGCCGAGATGGGCGCACTATCGGCGCCGGAACTACATACCCAGGTGAATTCAGTGTGAGTATGATAAGAGTGTTGGTCAGCGGAGCCTGTGGCAGCATGGGCGGTCATGCGTGTCGGACCGTTGATGCCGCCCCGGACATGACATTGGTGGAGGCGGTGGACCCGGCCGGGATCGGGCATCCTCTGGCAGATTTCGTGCCTGACCTATCCGAAGCAGCCGCACAACTCAACGTCAGTGGGCATTTGGCAGCGTCGCTAGAGCAAAGTACCCCGGATGTCATGGTTGACTTCACTGCACCTGCAGTCGTGATGAGCAACATCGAAGCAGCGCTCAACGCGGGTACCGCCTGTGTAGTCGGCACAACCGGGTTCAGCGACATAGATATCAAGACAGTCGCGCGAATGTGCGAGACCAAGGGTGTCCCCTGCATCATCGCCCCAAACTTCAGCATTGGGGCCAATCTGATGATGAAGTTTGCAGTTGAGGCCGTCACCTCGTTTGACTATGCCGAAATCATCGAACGGCATCACGAACGCAAGAAGGATGCACCATCAGGCACCGCAGTCAAGACTGCCGAGATGATGGCTCAGGCGCGCGGCAGCAACCTGCTCAGCATGGTAGCTACTGAACGGCACAACGTCCCGGGAAGCCGTGGCGGCGTACTGGGCAACATCCCCATACACGCGGTCCGTACGCCCGGTTACGTGGCCAACCAGGAGGTCATCCTGGGGGGCTTGGGCGAGGTGCTTCGTGTCTGCCATGAAACCACCAGCCGCGAGTGCTTCATGCCTGGTGTTTTGATGTCCATCCGTGTAGTCCGAGAGCTTTCGGGGCTCACATACGGCCTCGACAAGCTGCTGGAGAATAACAGCTAGACCCAAGTTGCAGACTGTGTTCACTGTCTACAGTCTCGCTCTGTTCACACTGGGCGAGTTTCCGATTATTCGTGGCAACATGACTGTGCTATTACCTATCTGGAGTGAGCATCATGGCGGGAATTAGAGCCGGGTTGGTTGGCGTCGGACCTGTCGGCGATCGCATCTATTGCTGTCTGAAGGAGCGTGAGATCCCTCTGGCCGAACCTTTGCGGGTGATGGCCACACGTGAACGACGTGAGATACTGGCGGGTGAAAAGGTGCTGGTCCGCGAGATCAGCCCCGAACTATTCGAAGATCTTGACGTGGTCTTTTTCGCAGGCCGCGAGGGCGCCAAAGGCGCCTCAGTGCAGTGGGGTTCGACTGCTATCGAGGCCGGAGCATATGTGATTGACAACGGTGGCGACTATCGTCTGGAGCCTGATGTCCCACTGGTCGTTCCTGAAGTGAACATGGACACGGTGACGGCAGATACGCGGTTCATCACCAGTCCAAACTGCTCGACGACCCAGATGTGCGTAGCACTGGCCCCTCTACATCGGACAGCACGGATCAAGCGCATAGTGGTATCAACCTATCAAGCAGCCTCAGGATGGGGCGCTGCCGGCCAGGAGCAGTTGCAGGCGCAGCTTGGGCAGCTTGCCCAGGGACAGACGGTAGAGTTCGACCCCTGCATATTCTGCCGCCCTCTGGCACTGGATTGCATCCCCCACATAGATGCCTTTCTGGACAACCTGTATACCAAAGAAGAGATGAAAATGGTATACGAAACACAGAAAATCTTCGAGGCACCGGATATGGGCATCACCGCCACGGCGGTCCGGGTGCCGGTGGAGATAGGACATTCGGAATCTATCAACGTGGAATTCGCGGATGATATGGATGCTGCTACAGCCACTGAAATACTTCAGGACTGCAAGCAGTCACCCAGTGTGGTAGTCATAGACGGCCCGACCTCTGACCCCAACTACGGCACCGTTCGAGCAAAGGTGGATCTGAACAGGGAGCCGTGGGCCGATCATCGCTACATAGATGAGCGCGCATACCCGTCTCAGGCTGACATTTTGCGCGAGCAATACAAGGATCAGGTGCTGGTTGGACGAGTGAGGGATGATGTAACACGTCCGAATACGATTAACTTCTGGTGTGTAGCTGACAACCTGCGCAAGGGCGCGGCTACGAACGTGGTTCAGATTGCCGAAGAAATGCTAAAGCGAGGGCTCATCCCAACCTAGAGTTCTCCGCCCAAAACCTTGTGTCTGAGGATGCCGCTGCCGAGGCATGTGGAAGAGTCTCAACTTGAACCGCCTGGGCTTGAGAGTGGGCCATGCTGATGGTTCGAGCGATTGCAGTGCCGTTTTAGAGACCGACAACGTGACTGTAAGTGTCAGTGTTAGCGGCGTCTTCTTCGCTTAAGGCAATGCTCTACCCATCCATGAGTAACATGGGTACAGTATAGAGTACACTTGCATTCGACGTCCCCCGAACCGTTCGGGGGACGTCACCTCTTATATCCACTCCTCGTCATACAGAATACGGCGGCAGCTCTCGCACCGTACTACTTTGCGCGCTTTTCGCAGCTCATCACAAAACATGACTGATATACTGGTCCGGCAACCTCCGCACACCTGGCCAGAAACCAGAGCCACCGCGAGCCCGCCCGTCTTTTGCCGGATGCTTTCATAGTCGGCCAGAAGTCCCGGATCCAGTTGGACTACTACTCCTTCGCGACGTTCCTGCGCCTGGGAGATGGCATCTTTCAACTGCGCAGAGCGTTCATGGAACTCGGCCCGCACCCGGCTCAGTTCACTTTCGCGTTGCTCAAGCGCAGCTTGTTCTGTCTCTACTTGCGCCGTCTGTTGCTCAACAGCGTCATAAATTTCCAGTATCTGGTCCTCGAGTTTGTCTGTACGCCGCTGCAATTCGGATATCTTTTTCTCGAGGGAGGACAGCTCTTTCGGATCCGACACGCGGCCACCGTAGGCTTGAGACCACTTCTCAGTGCGCTCCTGTTCTGTCGCCTCCAACTCGCTTTCTCTGCTCCACTGCTCAGCAGTTTTGTCTTTGAGCGCTTGCTCCATGGCTGCCAATTCGTCCTGTTTCAGGCGCAGTTTTTCGGCTAGCGTCGAGCCATCGTCGAGCCCCGCGAGCCGCTGCGTTGCATCGTCAATGGTTGTGTCTATCTGCTGCAGCTCATAGAGACGGTCGAGCTGCTCTCTCATACTCTCACCTCACACGGACAATTCCGTCAATCCGCAAAAGTCCAAGCACATTTCGTTGACAGGACAATTCTCCGAATGGCTATGATACACCTTCATATTACTCGCTGTCACAATACTTACAGTCAATTAGCACTCTCAGCAGGCGAGTGATAGCCAGCCGTATAATAGCTTGACGACAGGCGCTCTTCGGACTACAATGCAATCGCTTTCGGTTATGAAAGCTCCCCGATTCGACGCAGCAGTTACTTAGGAGTATGAGCACAAATGCCCATATATGAGTTCGAGTGCAACAAATGCGGTGAACGTTTCGAAGTCAGCATGTCTTTTTCCGATCCACTTCCCGAAAGCTGCCCTCAAGATGGCTGTGGTGGCAAGGTGCGTAAGATCTTTTCGCCGCCGGCTATCATTTTCAAGGGTAGCGGCTTTCACGTGAACGATTATGGGCGATCAGGCCCCAAATCGTCGGCCACAGCCGGTGCCTCTGGCAGCAGCAGTGCGACTGGCGAAAGCTAGCATCGCTCAGCTACCATCTAATGCAATGGAATCGGCACTTCCGGCGCCATCATTCACGGTATGAGCACCACCTTGATGGCGTCGGTTTTCTGCTTGTTTGATGCCGTGCCAAACGCCTGCACTGCGTCCTGCAGGCTGTAGATATGTGTGATCATCGGCTTGACCTGTACTTGCCCAGTTACCAGCAACTCCAGACCGGTTGCAAAATCGTCCGGGAAGTTGTTGCTGGCGGTCATGAGGCGACGTTCACCTGCAAGGCTCGCTTGCGTCAGTGTCAGGCCATCTGCAATTCCGGCCATCGCAATCATCGTGCCGCCTCTGTCCAGCGCAGCCAGGCCCTGAGCTTGTGCTTCCAGGCTGCCCGTAGTATCGAACACCGCTACAAAACCTGTCTCACCACTGGCACGAGCCAAGTCAGCTCCGACCTCCCGGTCATCTGCCCCAGCCACGTTCAAGCATGGTCCCAGCTTCAACTTCCGGGCGCACTCTAATGCCGCATCATAGATATCAGTAATTGCCACCGGTTCAGCTCCCCACGCCATTGCCACCTGCGCTATGCTGAGCCCGATTGGGCCTGCACCTTGCACCAGGACCGGTTGGCCAGATATGGTGCCTGCACATCTGACTGCATGCACTGCTACGCCCAGGCCGTCCAGGAAAGTAGCTTCCTCAAAGCTAAGCCAATCGGGCAGATCGAAGAGATGCTCTGTCCAAACCGGACAATACTCGGCCATACCTCCCGCATTCTGCCCTTCCCATCCTGCACCATGCCCAAGATGCGCTGTTTCGGGGCATAAATTTGCCCGGCCAGTCCGGCAGTAGTGGCAGTGACCACATGTGCGAAAAGATAGCACACCCACTCGCCGTGTTCGGCCGTTTTCAATCACTGTCCCGGCGACCTCATGGCCCAGAATCATATCGGGTGGATTGGCAGGCTCGAAGCCTAGAGTGTGTTTAGCCCATGGATTCTCGCCCGCCAAATACCGCAGATCGCTGCCACATATGCCGCAAGCATGGACCTGTAGCAACAATTGACCGGCCGCGGCCTGTGGCATCGGGACTTTTTCCACTCGCAAATCGTTTGGCGCATGCAGGACCACTGCTGTCATGTCGTTGTCCGGCCATATGTCTCGCATGTTCAGACCTCGACGCATCGTCTGGTTGATGTACTGCATTTCGCGGCTTTCATGCCTGTGACCTGCGTGGGTAGTGCTAAACAGCATATGAGCTGCCGTACTCTGAGCGTGCATTGAGCAAATCGCATACAACCGAATGTGTACAGTATGCGATGCGTGCAGGTAGTTTGCTTACAGACAAAGCCCCATCAACAGCAGAGCTGCGCTTCATTTGCGTATGGGAAGCACAAAAAAAGGGAAGATGCACTTGTATGCATCTTCCCTGGACGTTTGTTTGGTAGCGCGGGCAGGATTCGAACCTGCGACCTCAAGGTTATGAGCCTTGCGAGCTACCTGACTGCTCCACCGCGCGCCACTGACTACAGTCTACCACACCTCAGGACGTTTGTAAAGCCCAATGCGAAAATAGTGAGAGATGGTGCCGAGTACAGGCTTAATCTCAACGCATGAACATATGGTTTTCTCGATCTTGCCCGCACAAGCATATGATCCGACGGCTATAGTAGCCTTGCTTTCTCAACGTACACCATCTCAGCTCGCGCCTTTACCAACTGCACCCCTGATTCGATCCTATCCACCTGCCTCGGCCGTGGTACCCTCGGGTAGCGAGAGTGTTACATCATCAGTAGTCGCGACCTGGAAGACCGCGGCCTGACCGGTGCGGCTGACACTGACTACATGAGGTAGCACAACCTCGTCTCCTACTCCGTAGTCGTACACATTGAACCAGGTGTCTATTGGGAACTCGGCGGCAAGTCTTTCTGCACTGACTTCACCATGGACATTGGCGTCAACAAAAGCCCCACCGGCAATGCCGTCAATACGATACTCGACGTCCCCTGCAGCGTTCGCCACCCGCGCACCGTGGTAATAACGCATACCGCGCAGATGGAATGGAGTACTGGTCTTCACCAATCCTGCGTCATGACCAGAGATCCGCCCAATTCCGACCAGGGGATCGAACTCCAGGTGCAACACCACCGCATCCTCGATAGTCTCTACCCGCTCAACCTTCTGCACCAGGCGGCGATGCTCGTTCACGATATAAATGTACTTGCCCTCCAGAGAACCTGGATTTGCAGGCGCAGGAGAGACCGTGATTGAGCAGCCCTTGCGGTCTGTGGCTGTGATCTGAGCGCGATACTCGGCTGCTGCTAGTTGCACACCGACACCATCGCGAGTAAGTTGAGTGCCACCAAGTAGAGAGATGTGGGTTACTTCACCATTTTCCTCTGAGAAAAGGCCGAAGCGACCGGCAAATTCGAAGCCCCCCGGCGCAGTGCGCGTCGTGGTACCGTCGGAGGATGCGAAGATAGTGTCTACTCGCCCGTTGTTGAGCTCCACCACGAGCCCATAAGCAGGGAAGTCAGATTCATCGGAGCCCGATACCTCCAGAGGACTGACGGATTTGACGACCGGATTGCCGCGATACAGCTCCATGATGTTGGCCACTTGTGTGGCGACGGGCGCATCGGCTTCCTTGTTCAGCAGTACCCACTTCATCTCGTAAGGAGATGCTCCTGCAGGAGATTGACCGTCGCAGATGATCACCTGGGCGCCGTCAACCGGCGGGACCGTCATCCGGAAATGCAACCCGTCGGAGTTCTTAAGTTCCCAGTCGGCGGACCAGACGCGGTCAGCAGTGGTATCTCGCTGTACGTTGTACAGATGAGGGAACGCGAAATACTGCCCGCTCCATCCATAGACGCCCTTTCTCCCGCCGTGGTCGCTCTGCCACTGTTCATCTCCATAAGGCACATCAGGACCAGCCAGAGTACCAGTCGGCTGCGCCACCAAGTCCAGCCCTTCAGTTGAGAATTCGCCTTCCTGGCAATGCAGAGTCCACCAGTGCTCATCACCACCGAAGATCCGGTACAGATCCAGGCAGTAGAACTGCTCGTCGCTAACGTCAACTATCGCCAACATGCGGCGTTGCCAGTTGTCGTCATCGAGCTGATAGCCCTCACCCTGGGCAACCTGATCACTGAAGGCCTGGGCAAATACTTCACCCACATGCGCAACTCCGACATCAGCAAACAGTTGCGCCTGGCCGGTCATGTTCACGAAGGGGATCTGGCGAGCCTGGTTTTGCGTCATCCAGTTGCCTTCCCAGGCGCTCCAGTTTCGCGGATAGCCCATATGGCCAAGTATCTCGCTCTGGTATGCATCCAGCCCCATATGCAACATGTCCTGGTGGGTATGGCCACGGGCTCGTCCGTACATCATCCACAGAGAGCGCTTGTTGATATCCTCCCCGCTCCGGAGCATGGCAAGGCCATATCCGTCCTGCACGCAGCTTGCATCGTTCCAATCATCAGGCCACTCGGCAGCAGCAGCTTCGATCTGCGCGCGAGTATAGGGGAACTGCTCCGAAGGATTCCAACCCGGCGCATTTGCAAGTGCCCAAGCAAACTTCGGATGCTGAAAAGTCTCGTAGGCATGCTCGATACATCGTGCACTGGCTGAATTCCACGTGATCTTCGAAGCGGGGCTGTATTTCGGGTGGCTGCCCACATCTCCGACGCGCGGATAAAGGCGGTCAATGTTAACTGTGTTCGTGACGAAATCGTAGATGTTTCTATAGGCCCGGCTATCAGTGAAGTTGGGATACTTTTCATTCGGATACACTTCCGGACGCAGCGCACGAAGCCGCTCGATACCTTCGATTACCGGCCCGATTGCGGTGACGTGCATGGAGTTGTAGCCGCCGGTAGACTCGTAGGGTGCGCCATCACGGAAATATGTGTTGATGGTGAAGTAGCGCATCTGTCCACGGGGATCATCGTACAACCAGTCCATGAATTCATTGCCGCGTTCATAGTTGAGGCATTCGGCCATACCCACCAGTCCCCACTGAGAGTAGGGCTGGTTGGACGCTGTAGCACCGTCCATGGCTCCCTGCATCCACACAGCCATCAGATCCTCTTCGATGAAGCGGCGGAGATCCTCGTGTGTCTGGATGTGGGTCAGACCTTTACTGTGCAGGAACGGTATGATCTTGTCATCCTGCTCGATGGCAGGCCAGATCATGTCATATGCTTCAGCATGTCTTCTCTGGTAGCTTGGTTGGTCTATGCAATACACAGTGAAGCCCGCCCCGCTCAGGAATGGCCCTTCCTCGAAACGGCTTTGCCCCAACCGTTCGACCTGTCCAACGTTGTTTCGGTGCCGGTGGTGCGTCATAGTTGCAAGATAAGACCACTCCACCGCAAGTCTGGAAAAGGCGACCAGCGCTTTGTGCACGTATTCAATGTTGCCGGTCGTAAGGTAACTCTGAGCACAAGCCGGTGCCACGTTGAGCATCTTGTGAGCATATGACTGAGCTGTTTCGGCGATGAAGCCGTAGTGCTTGCCATCAGGGGCGATATAGCCTCCACCAATGCCATCGTCAGGGAAATCGCCGCTGGTGAAGTCAAAATTGCCGAAATCGTTGCTGGGATAGAGCTCTTCGCCAACGGGGCACTTGATTTTCCATGCGTAGGGCAGTACAGCCGAACTGTAGGTGCGGATAGGTTTGTCCAGTTCGTCGCGCCACGGATAGAAGTCTCTGCCGTGGTAGATGTCACCACCATGGACCGGACATCCGTTGGAGATGTTCACCCAGTGCCAACGCGGGATGGTGCTGTCAGGCTGTAGTGACCAAATCTCATCATCGGTCATCTCCAGCCACCCTTTGCCCGGCTCCCCTCGATAAGATTTCTCCCGCTCAGGAGTGATGACAGTGCGGCCTTCCTTGAGCTCCGGCAGGTTCTCACCCAGAGGCCAGCGTCGCGGCAACTGGACACCTTTGAGTTCGCGAAACTCTCTCAGGCTCTCATAGGACCAGATTTCCACAGATACGGTAACCGGTCCGTCAGGATGTGCGAAGACGATATCAGCCATATCTGCTGCTTCAAGGGTGCGGAAGTAGTACTTGCGGATCTCGTTGGTTGTGGGCAAAGGCGTCCGGTCCAACAGTTCCACCTGCTCGGGCACAGTAATGGCAATCTGCGGCGTCCCCGTAGGAACTCGCAGAGCCACCAGGAATAGTCGGCCCACCCCTAATTTGTCGGGCTGATAGGCCACCGGACCTTCATCCTGGGCGTAGGCGAGAGTACATATCGCCAGCATTGCTACGACAAATATCATGTTCCAATTCATGTCCATTGCCTCCAGATTTGCTTAGCCAAACGTAGCAGCTAGCATCTGCGCAGTGCGCTTCTCTAAGTGCCTGGATCACACTGTTCATCTTCTCAACAGGTGTTTTCTCCGAATAGCTGCAACACACCTGCATCCCGAACGTACCCACATCGAGCCTGCAGTGCAAAAAATTCCGCGGTTAGGCCGCATAATATTGCTCCAGCAAGCCTTAGAGCTCTCTATTAACTGCACGTTATATGCACGCTATATGAAAGAAAGTTCGTTACCCGTTCGAAGCATACCTGCAACACACCTGACTGGCGTGAAAGTCTCGAAGTAAGTAGTGTGCAAGCAAGTCATAAAGGCAACACTGCAAAGACTATATGGCGTCCGTCTCGACCCAGACGGAGCTCTCGCCTGATGCCGAGCAGTCGAAGCTCGTGATTGTGGGTTGCTGAGCAGGAAGGTGATAACGCGATTGTCGCACAAATATATCAGAAGTTCGGATGAGCTGACGGCGATGCGCTTTGGTGCCAGACAACATGCGCTCTGCGTCGGGATGATGACGGGCGTGTCCGATGTCTGGGGAAGCTGCTACTGGCTGCCCAAAGCCATGGGGCGAAAGGTGTGACAGGGATGAGACGCTGGATTTTGACGATGCCGTTGATGACACTGCTACTATGCCTGACTTCAGCAGTACTTTTCGCGCAGACTGATACACCAGGGCCCCTGCAAGTGGGCGTCGCCAGCGCAGAGATCACTCCCCAGGCGCCCGTCTGGATGCGCGGATTCGCTGCCAGAAAGAAGCCCTCGGAGGGCACGACAACTCCCATCATGGCCCAAGTAGTGGTCTTCGACAACGGACAGACGCGCCTGGCAATCGTGGCACTCGACTTGTGTGCCGTTAGCTATCGCCAGCTATGCAAGATGCGCACTGCCGCGGCGGCAGTTGGCATACCTGAGCAACATCTGATGGTCAACTGCTCTCACTCACACTACGGGCCTCACCTGGGCAGCAGTGAAGTGAGCCTTCGTGACGTCGAGTATGATGCACTGTTTACCGACCGTACCAGGCCGCTTTTCGCCGCTGCAGTGGCCGATCTGCAGCCCGCATTGCTTGACTATACTGTGGGCAAGAGCAGCATGGGTATCAACCGGCGCCAGCTCGATGACGAGGGGCTGGCCACTCGAGGCATGAGGCCGGAACCGCGCAAGCAGATAGACCCCGACGTCCCAGTATTGCGAGTGCTGACGCCTGAAGGGCAGGTACGCGCCGTCATATTCGGCTACGCATGTCACCCTACCACTGCCACCGGCAGCCTGTTTTATGTACACGGCGCCGACTTCCCCGGATACGCCCGTGAATGGATGACAGCGGTATATCCTGACGCCATGCCCGTGTTTTTGCAGGGATGTGGCGGTGACATCAAACCCGGCGCAGTCAAACCCAGCACCGGCACTGCCCCGGGACTGCTGAATACGACCGTCCTGTTTGACGAAAGCGGCACCAAGGCTGAGATGGGCTACGAGCTCGCCCGAGGCGTGTGTCGTGCATTAGGAGTGCCGGCACCACCAGTTCCAGTTGACCGCTCACCTGAACCAGAGCAAGCTTTGGGTACCCCTGTGGTACTAGGTGGAATTGTCGAGCTGATAGACATTCCCGCCAAGGACAAGCCCGAACAGTTCAGTGTGACGCCGTTTCATATGGGTGCATGGCGTATCGGAGATGTGTATATTTTCGGCTCTCAGGGCGAAGTACTGTCGGCGATAGGGCTGCGCATCAAACGCGAGCTGGCCGATATGCGTGTGTGGACATGTGGCTACACTCACTGGGGCGGCGGATATGTCCCTGATGATGCCTCTTATCCTGAGGGCGGCTATGAAGTGGATGTATCAGCATTCGCGCCCGGCGTCGAAGAGTATGTTGTATCCACAGCCCATCGTCAGATTGAACACCTGCAGACCATTCCCGTGAACACCACGCCGATCCCAAGATCCTCACCCTAAACAACCGGTTGGGGGAACTGCGAAGGAGCGAACTACCATGAACAAAACACTTGCTGCCATCGCGTTGCTGCTCGCTACAGGCATGGTCGCTTCAAGTGAGCCCATCGCACTCGACACGCCTGTACGTATGTTCAAAGGCGGAGCGATGGTCCCTGTGCAGCCAATTTGCCAGTGGCTAAACGCAAATGTCAAGCAGGACGATGCAGGGCAAACCCTGACCGCGCAGTATGGAGAGCTCACACTTGAGCTTCGTGCCGGGGAGCATCAGGCTCTGGTCAACGGGGAGCCCGTGCCGCTAGACGAGCGCTCCGGAATGGAAGATACCGCCGTAGAAAACCACGGTGGCTATCTGTTCGTACCATTGGTTTTCATCGGCCAGGCCCTGGGCCTGGAGATCAGTTGGGACACCACCTGCGGGGGGTTCGCTACAATTGCACGCGACGGTGAGCAGGCAGACACGAAAGTCACAGCCACTATGGCGCGCTACCCGCTGCATTGGGCTGCAGCACAGGGTGAGACCGAAATCGCCGCATCTCTGGTGGACAGCGGCCTGGACGTCAACAGTCTCACCTATGCAGAATGGACACCACTGCACTGGGCAGCTCGTGAAGGTCACACAGAGACCGTGAAGCTGCTCATCGACCGAGGCGCTCAAGTGGACGCCCAGTGCAAGACTGGCTGGACTTCGCTGCACTGGGCCGTCCTCTACGGTCGTAGCCCTGCAGTGGAACTGTTGCTGGAGCGCGGAGCACAAGTCAACCTGGGCGACGAAGATGGCGAACTACCACTCCACTATGCAGCACGCAGGGGGCACATAGATATCGTCGAGATGCTGCTAGACCGTGGTGCAGACGTCAATGGCGCCACTTTGGTGGGCATCACTGCTCTGCACAACGCAGCCGCCTATGGGAGAACCGAGGTCGCGCAGTTGCTCATCCAGCGTGGTGCGCAGGTCAATGCACGAACCCGAACCAGCATCACACCTCTGTACTGGGCAGAGCGTCAATACCGTGAAGAGACGGCAGCGGCACTGCGTGAACACGGTGCTGAGAGATAATCCACATGAGATGAGTGGCGCGATGGGGCTATCACCTCCTGGCTGACTGCCTAGAGCGTAGACTGGAGCGGCAACCGCCGTAGCGATGGTAGCTGCAAACGTGTAGTCTGTTGCACTCGCTTACCATATCGCCAGGCTAGTTCCCGGGCCGGTCTACCTACAGGTGCCCTAAAGCCAGGAGGCCCTGTAGATCTGCCATCAGTCCTGCTTTTGCGGCATCATCTGCATGCGCGCCCACAGAATCTCCCGGTAACACACGGAAGGCTCACATCTGACAGACGGAGGAACGCACATGGTTGAAAACGAGCCACTTCGGTTTGGTATCATAGGCACTGGAGGCATGGGCGCAGGGCATCTGGCCGCCGTACAGGCTACCCATGGGATGACGCTTGCGGCCGTCTGCGATACCGATTCTGAAGCGTTACATCAGGTTACCAGCGACACCGGGGCACCGGGATTCCATGATTTCGAGGAGATGATAGCACAGGTGCCGATGGATGGGCTGATCGCCGCGCTGCCCCATCATCTGCATCGTGACATCGTTGCGGCAGCCTGCAAGGCGAGGATCCCGCTGCTGAAAGAGAAGCCACTGGCTCGCAACATGACTGAGGCGTTAGAGTTCGTAGAGATGGCCGAGGATGCGGGCATACTATTCATGTTGGCCACACAGCGCCGCTACAACCCCGCCTATGCCCGCATGAAACAGATTTCAGAGCAACTGGGCCACATCTTCCTGGCACGTGGACAGTACTGCTTCCGCTGGTCACGCGATTTTGTGTGGCGTGGACAGTGGGAAACCGCCGGCGGTGGTGCGCTACATGATATGGGCTATCACACGGTAGACATGCTCAACTGGTACCTGGGCCTGCCCGACTGGGTGGACGCAGAGTGGCGCAGTAGTGGCTTTCCCGCCATGGACTATGACACTGATGACACTGCAGTCACCATGTTCGGCTATGATTCGGGGGCGATCGGATACCTGTTGACTACGTGGGCGACAACTCCTGCAGAAGAGACCTTCTACCTGCATGGCACCGATGGAGTAGCTCGCGCCGACCAGACCGGCATAGTGCACATGGATACCACAGGTAGCGTAGTCAGCCAGGAGCCTGGCGAAGGCAGCTCAGGCATCGCCTTGCGCAACCAGGTAGCGCATTTCGCACAATGCATCCGTACTGGCGCCGCGCCGCTCACCTCAGCCCGCGCAAACCTGCCGAACATGGCATTCATAGAAGCTGCGTACCGCTCTGCGGCGGAAGAGACTCGTGTCAGCCCGCGCGATTTCTTGCCCGAATAGCGACCTGAGTATCACGGTAACACCAGGCTGATGCAGGCTGCAAGTGCAGACGTCAAGTGCCACCGGAAGATGACCGATACATGCGGATCAACTAATCCGAAATGCCACAACCTTGTATTCCGACATCTCCTCGATGGCAAATCGCACTCCTTCCCGCCCTATACCGGACCGCTTGCGCCCACCATATGGCTGGAAGTCGGCGCGCCAGAAGGAGATGTCGTTGACGTTGATGCCACCACAATCCACCGCTTCGGCGAATCTGTACGCACTATTTATGTCGCGAGTGTAGATGCCCGCCTGCAGCCCGTACTGGCTATCGTTTGTCAGCTCGATGGCTTCATCAAGCCCGGCCACCGGCTGTACCAATACGACAGGCGCAAACACCTCTTCTGTCCAGAGCCTGGCACCACGCGGGCAGTCGCTTATGACTGTAGGCTCGAACAGAGTGCCGTTTCGAGTGCCCCCACACAGGACCTTCGCCCCTGCTTCCACGGCTTCTTGAACCCACTTCTCAGCACGCTCGGCGGCAGCCAGATTGATCATCGGGCCAACATCCGTGCTTTCTGAGAGCGGATCTCCCGTGCGTAGAGCTTCTACACGCGGCACGTAGTCCTGCAGGAACCGCTCGTACAGTGGCTGCTCAACCAGGATACGCTGTACCGATATACAGACCTGTCCCGCCACTGCAAACGGCCCCGTGACCAGCCGGTCCATGGCCCCATCGAGGTCCGCGTCGGCCAGGACGGTGACCGCCGCGTTCGAACCCAGCTCCAGATGCACCCGTTTGATACCCGCCTGGCGAGTGATGCTCTCCCCCACCTGAGTGCTGCCGGTGAAGCTGATAACGCGCACGCGAGGATCGGTGACCAGCGGCCCCGCCTCGGCGCCGGTGCAGGTGACCACGTTCAACGCGCCGGGCGGAAAGCCTGCATCAGTGACTGCCTGAGCTATGCGTAGCACTGCCAGCGGTGTCTGGCTAGCCGGTTTGAGCACCACCGCGTTCCCGGCTGCCAGTGCCGGTGCGATTTTGTGTGCGCTCAGAGCTGCAGGGAAGTTGAAAGGCGAAATGGCACTGACTATCCCCACCGGTACACGCTGCCAGAAGCCGCGCCGATTTTCAGTACCTGGCGCTGCACCATACGGAATCACCTCTCCGCCCAGATCACGCGCAGCTTCCGCACACAGTTCGAATATCGCCGGCGGACGAGCAGCCTCGACCTGTCCCTCGCGAATTGTCTTCCCGACCTCGCAAGACAGCATGTGCGCTATCTCGTCCTGAGCCTCGACAAGCGCGTCTGCTGCCTTGCCAAGCAGGGCCGCCCGCTCATGAGGCGCCAGCTTCCGCATCTCGGCGGCGCCTTGTTCGGCGGCGTCTAATGCAGCGACTACATCGCTCGCATCAGCAGCCGGTACAGTCCCCACCACACTGTCATCATACGGACTGCACACCGAAATCGTGCTGTCCTTCTCCAGCCACTGGCCACCGATCAACATGCGCATAAGAACTCGCCTCCGTGAATGCGAGAATGCCTTGATCATCATAGAGTATGCTGATAGTACATGGTTTCGCGACGACGACTGGGTACCCCTTCCTGCGGACGCGCTACTCTGAGAGGATTTGTCCTCTCCGAAGAGAATTCACTTGTCAAGACGAAACAACCTCACCCGATATTCTCGCGGCAGAAGATGCCGCCCATCGCAGAGAGTGATGAAAATGGCACTGAGCAAACAAGATATCGTCAGCGGTCTCCACCATCTCGGTCTGCCTGAGGGCTGTGCAGTGATGGTACACTCCGCAC
>LSQX01017807.1_pt1 | contig 17014 bp, 15 predicted proteins | sample 654561 | NCBI WGS metagenome assembly LSQX01 (sample SAMN04489861, study PRJNA283612) | anaerobic digester metagenome | isolation source: 4 biogas reactors fed with cattle manure at either 37C or 55C with and... | place: Denmark: Kongens Lyngby | collected 2014
ATAAAATTAAAACAATATATATGAAAATAATTTTATAAATATCAATTTAGACTTTATAAGGCTTATTTAAATCGCACAAGCGAATGGGTGGATTTTCTTTTGGGAGAATTGGATTTTGACAGATCAGTTTCGGATAAGGTATCCGATTTTTCCGATTCCGTTTCCGGGATTGTATCGGAAGGTTCTTCTAAGTGCAAATCAAACAAGGAAGGCGGTTCTGCATCAAAGAATGACGGAACCACAGGAGAGGTTTCTACCGTGTCCTTTTTGAAGATTTCTGAAATGCGATCAAAGGATGTATTATAAATGACACCGGCTCCGAAACTTTGAAAATTTCCTGCTCCACCAAAATTCTGAACTCCAAAATTTGTGGGACGGGTAAAGAAATTAATCACCGTACTTTTGTTCATATTTCGGGAAATATCCCATTGGATTTCTGTTTCTACCGTCGTTGCATCATCAAATCCAGTCGTATTTCCAACCGCAACGCCCAAAGCTCCGTTGATTGTCCAACGCGGACTTAAATCCACACGCAATCCGGTTTTGAATCGATCGGAGGTCTGGCTCATATTGGAACCGGTTACATAATCCAAATCCACGGCGACTCCACTTCCTGCAATGATGGAGTCAATGATTCCACCCAATTGCTTCAAAGCAATTCCGGCTCCGGTGGAAGTTGCTCCTGCAGTCAAAACCGTTTCGGTATTAGTCATAAATTGCCCGATCAATAAAACCGCTCCGAATTGAATCATTTTCTCATCGGGATCGAGGTTAAATTTGTATTCAATCATCGATTGCACATCCGTTCCGGCTTTGGGAATGCTTAAGTTGAAATCCATCTGCGGATCCTCCAAAGATTCAGAAATTAAAATTCCCAAAACTACGTCGTAGGTCTGGCTGTATCCTGCGCCTAAATATTCGCCCACATTGGATACCGTCCGTTCATAAGTCGCATTGATGTACATATCGGCATTGAAAGGCGACCCACCGTCCCAACTTACATAACTCCCCGGTTCTATGTCAAAATCTCGATTGAGAAGTTCCACTTGACGCAGTTTATAAACTCCGGATTCCAGCGTATAAGTTCCATCAAGGGTCATATTACCCGTGCGATTCATGTGAAATAATAGATTTTGAGTAGAGCCATTTGCGGTTACCATATCGCCCGAAAGGGGATCAAAAATTAAATTAATTGTGGTTTCAGGACTCGCCGAAATATCCAAATCGATGTTCATTCCTTTCGGTGTTCCATCGTCCTTACTCTTTTCACCTTCCGGTATAAATCTGACCAAATTACTCTGACTTTCAACTTTGGTAGCACCTGTGTTGATGGTAAATTCTGACCCTTCATTGATCGTAGCAGTCGCTGAAATATCCAATCGCTCCGGCGGGCCAAACAATGAAAATGCACCTTGTCCGAAAACTCTTCCGTAAAACAAATCATTATGCGACATATTGGTATTCATCACCAAAAGATTATCGGTGTTAAAAGACAAGTTCAAAAACCAAGTGGCAAAATCACGGAATAATAAGTTTCCAGTCACCTCGCCTCGGGTATTGAATTTTGTATCACGGAAAGGAAGTTGATCCATAGTAATGAATCCCTGTCCGCCTGTTTCCTTGAAAACAGGAACTGTATTAATTCCGTCGAATTGATAATCCACATTCAAGAAATCTACTGTAAATCCAAGATTGGCCAAATCTAACATTCCTTCGAAATTTGGCGAATCAATCGGTCCGGTAAATCGCATATTTCCCGAAACCATTCCTCGAACTTTACTCATCGCTGCCGAAAGGAAGCTTTCGACAAAATTGAAATTCAAATCATCCAAACTCGCTACCAGATTGATTTCTGGCATAGCAGGTTTATTATCGATGTATCCGTTTACATATAATACCTGTACTTGTTCTTGCTCGAGAAACATTTCTAAATCGAAAATATTCAGATCCACATTGTAAACCCCGTTGACCGTCAAATCCCCCAGACCATATTTGTTCAATGCCAATCGAGCAATCTCCACTTCCATGAGCGGTTTGAATTCATCTTGGGTTCGAACGACATTGATTTCTCCATCGGCAATTCCATCGATTTGAAGCTCACCCAACAGTCCTTTTGGAATTATTTTCGATAAATCTAATTCATCTAAATTGGCATGAAGTCGATAATCCGTATTGGAAGCAAAATACCCGTCCAGCAATAACTTCTGCTCATCTGACTCGAACAAAAGATCCTGTAATTCAAAGAAGTTTTGTTTTAAATTTACCAAAACACGATTTGAATTTCGGTCATTACCAGGATTCAGAAGCCACTGGGTTTCATCAATTTGAATTGTGGACGGAGAGAAGCCAAAAACTAAATTATTTTCTTCATCGGTCGTGTGAAATAAATTCAAATCAAAATCCATCGGAAACTCTTTTCCAAGTTCAAAGTTCGTTTTCACCAACAGAGAATCCTGAATCGGCGTGGTGTGAATGTCCACATTGTAGAGCATCACTGACTTGGCCAGAAGACTATCGGAGCGAATGTAAATCTGTTCGGTTTCTTTCGAAGTATCGATGTTGATGAGCGGATGGTAGATATTAAACCCGTCAAATCCAATTTCGGAAGAACTCATTTCAGCTACCAAACTATTGGAATTAGAGTCCACCACTCCATCTAAAATTGTTCCGGGCGCCACTTGGATCCGCGGATCAAACATAGTGAAAAGGTCTTGCTCTACTTCGAAAAAGAAATTAAAGCTCTGACCCGGATCTACTGCTCGGGGTTCATACGTCATCAAAGTAGTAGTACCCACCGAATTCATCAATGCATCCGGCAACTGACTCAAACGATATCTTCCCTGAATCTGCCCTTTCAAATAACCTGGAATATCCAAATCTATTTTTTGCACATCCTCTGATTTTGAAGAGATAATATGCGCATACGCCAAATCCAAAGTATCATTTTTTGAGGAAAAATGAACATCTCTCATTCGGATTTCACCCAAAAAATCATCTAAGTTACTAAACTGAAAATCTCCTTCTAGTTCAGCTCTTAACTGCGCATTCAAATCTTTTGTTATTCCTAAATAATCAAGATTTATATGACGAATATCGGAAGTGAAATTGAGCTTAAAAGGTTGCACTGAAAAATCAAAACTTCCATTATAATTCGCATTTAGTTGAGTGTCCCGAACCGATAAAAACCCTTGAAATTTTTGATTCTCCAAGCGACCATCCAAATCCACATTCTGGTATCTTTTACCCATCAAATCCAAATAAGCCATCTGACCTTCTGCATCGATTTTCAAAGTCCGAACATCCGTTCCTTGGCCATCAAACCTTATATTTCCTTTGACAAAACCAAGCTCCTGGACTTCCGTAATTTGCTTTAAATTCAAATGATCAGCGGTCAATTCCCCACTGTATTTCAAATTCCCACGGTAATCATCCAAACGAACATCTAAATCAGCATCTCCCAAACCGGTTATCGCATAACCATCGATATCAATCCGATTTGGATCCAGATTAAAATCTCCGGAATAATCCATCGTACCAAAACGATTCATAAAATCTGGAATTGTCCGTCCTATGAAAGTTGGCAATAAATCTTGAAGTCCTTGATAGGAAGCCCTAACTTTTAAAGACTCAGAATCAATCGAAATATTTTCATTGGTCATATCCAGAAATTTCAATTCACGAGCTGCAACGAAAGCACCTTCTCCCGACAATTGAAAATCAACCAATTGCAAATCATTCAAAGTACCACTCACAATTCCCATGACATCAATCGAACTGTTTTTATCAAAATCATCTACGAAATAGCGAATGTCTTTGAAATTTACTTTAGAATCATCTTTCAATTCCATATCCCAATTCACCTTGTTCAAAAAGTCTTTCATATCATCCATCGAATCATAGGACAATACCAAATGACCGTTCAGATGGGAATCGGAAGTCTCCAAGTCCATATTATCCACTCTGATTTCTTTATCGGAATAATGAACTTTCCCCGATAAATTTTTCAAGTCATAAACTTCACCGTTTCTTTTTCCGATGAAATTCATCGAATTCAAATCCGCCCAAATTTCTCCGTTTTCCAAACGAAAATTCTCAATCCCAATGTTCAGATTAGTTGCATCCACCCAATCTTGTTTATAACCTTCCAGATTTTCATTTCGGATTAATAATTCGCCGTCAATCACATTGAGAATTCCTCTTAATTTAAAGTCTGAAGGCTCCTCTTTTTCCGACTTGGAAAATTTATTAATCAATGAAATAAAATTACTAATCGAATCATTTTTATAGGTAATCACCCGAACTTCTGGATTGTACAAATTCAGTTTTCGAATCGCAATCCTGTTCGGCTCCATAATCAATCCCGTCAGACTAAGTTTCGCCTGCAACCTCTCAATATCAACGAATTGAGTCCCTCTATCATCCTTTGCTTTGACACCATTTAAATTAATATCCCCAAAAAAATCAATATGAACCCTGTCCACACTGATTTCGGTTTGGAAAGTTTCATTGAGTTCTTTGACAACATAAGTTGCGATTTTGGTCTGGACAGCAGGAATTTGAATCGCAATCATCGAAAAAAGCAAAAGTATTAGTATCCCAATCAAAGGGATTAAAATAATTCTACCAATTCTTCTTAATGCTTTCAAACCGTAAAATTCCGATATTTGCAACAAAATTACTCTAAATAATTAATTCTGAACGATAAAATGAGTTCATTTCCCATCATTTTAGGAATTGAATCTTCTTGTGACGATACGGCCGCAGCCCTTATCCAAAACCGGAAAATTCTTTCCAACGTCATTGCCAATCAAAAAATACACCAAAGCTACGGCGGTGTTGTGCCGGAACTCGCTTCCCGAGCACACCAACAAAACATCGTTCCCGTTGTCAACGAAGCACTCAAACAAGCCGGAATTGACCGCAATCAATTAAGTGCCATCGCCTTTACGCGTGGCCCCGGCCTGATGGGCTCGCTTTTGGTGGGAAGCAGTTTTGCCAAATCTCTGAGTATGGCATTAAATGTTCCGCTGATTGAAGTCAATCACATGCAAGGACATATTTTGGCGCATTTCATCGAAGATGCCAATGAAAATTCTCCCGAATTTCCTTTTCTCTGCCTTACCGTAAGCGGCGGACATACCCAAATTGTGAAGGTTTCCGGTTATTTTGAAATGGAAGTTTTGGGCGAAACCATCGACGACGCCGCAGGAGAAGCGTTTGACAAAGCCGGAAAAATTCTCGGATTAAATTATCCGGCCGGACCGATTATCGATAAACTGGCAAAAGAAGGAAATCCTGAAAAATTCAAATTTTCAAAACCAAAAGTAGAGGAACTCAATTTCAGTTTCAGCGGATTGAAAACGGCAATTTTATACTTCATCCAAAAAGAAACCCAAAAAAATTCATATTTCATTCAGGAAAATCTGAACGATCTTTGTGCTTCTATTCAGAAAACGATTGTCGATATTTTGATGGAAAAACTATCCACAGCAGTTAAAAAAACAGGCATTTCTCAGGTAGCCATTGCCGGTGGTGTTTCGGCCAATTCCGAAATCCGAAACCGATTGAAACAAATGGAAACCGAAAAAAACTGGAAAGTTTTCATTCCAAAATTCGAGTATACAACCGACAATGCGGCTATGATCGCGATGGCCGGACAGTTGAAATTCGAACAAAATGAATTTGCTGAAATCACTTCAAAATCTGTAGCTAAATACCTCATTTGATGCATTTATTCATTGGAAATATCGAAGGAAATTCCGCCGAAATCAACGGCGACGAAAGTCATCATTTCACAAAAGTTCTCCGCGGAAAAGTCGGACAGGAAATTCAAATCACCGACGGGAAAGGTAAAATGGGAAAAGGAATTGTCTCGCAAATCAACTCCAAATCCGTTGAAATTGATTTGAATGAAGTTATTGAAAACCACGAAAAAAGACCTTATAAAATCCATATCGCCATTGCCCCGACCAAAAGTATGGAAAGAATGGAATTCTTTATGGAAAAAGCCACCGAAATTGGCATTGACGAAATCAGTTTTCTGAAAACTTTCCATTCCGAAAGAAAAAATATCAACCTCGACCGTTGCCGGAAAATCCTTGTTTCCGCAGTCAAACAATCCTTGAAAGTCTACGTTCCTCAATTGAACGATTTGGTGAAATTCAATGATTTTGTCAAAGAAAATCATCCAGAAAACAAACTCATAGCGCATTGTGATGAAGATTTTACCCGATTGAATTTTAAGGAATTTATCCAACCTCAAAAAGATTATCTGATTTTAATCGGCCCCGAAGGGGATTTTTCAAAAGAAGAAATTGAACTCGCCCTGCAAAATGGGTTTACCGGAATTTCGCTTGGGAATCAACGCCTGAGAACCGAAACAGCTGCATTAAATGCGATTTTTGCTGCAAATTGGATAAATAACTAAGTTATAATTATTGATTAAATACTCAATAATCACAAATATTGACGAAATCATCAATAATTAAAAATATTGACGAAATACTCAATAATTTATTTATCTTTACGTGGATGAAAAAATGGATTGTCATAACAGGCGACATAATTGAGTCACGTAAAAACACTCCGGAAAGCTGGTTGGAACGGTTGAAAGAAGTTTTATCGGATTTTGGTAAAGAAAAAACCGATTGGGAAATTTACCGTGGCGACAGTTTTCAATTAATCCTTTCAAAAAAGGAAAGTATGGAAGCGGTATTACTATTGAAATCAGCGATGAAATCCATTGGTGTGGACGTGCGAATGGCCATCGGGCTAGGAGAAATCGATTATAAATCTCCCAAAGTCAGTGAGTCAAATGGCTCTGCTTTTGTGAATTCGGGCAGAAAATTGGAAAGTCTTAAAAAAGAAACTTTGGGCATTCAGACTCCAAACGAAAAATTCAATCAGCGTTACAACGTGATTTTAAATCTACTCGATTTCATCATGGACTCCTGGCAGCCGACTACTGCCGAAGTGGTTTTTACTGCTTTGAAAAATCCTAAGCTGAACCAATCGGAACTGGCCAAACTTCTTCAAAAGAAAAGTCAGGGTACAATCAGTTCGGCACTGAAAAGAGCAGGATTTGATGAAATCAAAAAAGTTGTGGAACTTTATAATCAGGAAATCAAGGGAATATGATGATATTGGCGCTCAAATTCGTTCTTGCTCACTTGGCCGGAGATTTTTTATTCCAGCCCGACTCCTGGGTTGCGCACAAAAGAAAATATAAAATCAAATCGAAATTTCTCTATTTCCACACGCTTGTTCATTTATTGCTTTTGCTGATACTGACCGGATTTGATCCGAAATATTTCATCGGAATTCTGGTGCTGAGCTTTGCTCATTTCGCCATCGACACAGCCAAACTTTACACCGAAAAAAAGAAGTTTTCAAAACTTTATTTCTTTGGAGATCAATTCCTGCACCTCCTTGCCATTGCGATGGTCGTGAATTATTATTATCCGTTCCGCATTAATTTCGAAGTGCTTTTCAGTCCGGTAAATTTATTGCTTTACTCGGCTTTGATTATGGTTACGACCGTCACTTCGGTCCTTCTGAAAGTATTGCTCAAAAATTTAAATCCGAATAAAAACAACAAAAAGACGAATTATGCAGGGAAATACATCGGAATTCTGGAGCGTCTTTTCATTTTCCTTTTTATTGTGATTAACTTCTGGGAAGGCATCGGATTTTTACTTGCGGCCAAGTCGATTTTCCGTTTTGGCGATCTGAAAGAAAATAAAGACATCCGACTTACAGAATACATTCTGATTGGCACTTTGCTCAGTTTCGGCATCGGAATTCTTACCGGAATGGCCTATCTCGAACTTTCCGAAATCATTTCTTCAGCAAATTAATACTTACGGTTGCCAATTCAGAGTCTGGAAATTTTTTGAATAAATTTCCGTCGGGATTTAAACCAGCTTCCTTGCAAATCCGATGAAAAACATCGACTTCCACAATGTATTGATCCGAAAATCCATGCGTAGCATCATAAGCCGTAGCGGCGGTTTTCCCTAAATTTTCTGCTGTAAGTTGCGGCGGCAAAGTATGCAATTCGATTACCAACAAACCGAATTTCTCTACATAAGGCGTCCATTTTTTCAGATGTTGTAAAAGATTTTCTTCCACTTCATTGTTCGCCAATCGCTTTCCACGAAAGGAAAAAGCACCGGTTGAAGTACTCTTACGTTGCCCGGCTTCCACATCTTCCCAAATCCGGTTGTGATCTAGAAAAGTTCGGATGTTGAGTAAATCTTCCAGTTGAATGTCATAATCGGATTTTAAATCTTCGGCCAATCTTTTGGGATTTCCGATGTCGCCCCAAATCACTTTTGCCCAAATGTCATTTTTCACCAAATTAGCTCTCGTGACTTTCAATGCAGCTTTGTTGAAATCGGCACCCACAAGGAAAAGCGGATGTTCGTCCAAATTTTTTCCACGCAAAGTCCGGCTTTCAATCACATCGTAAAGATGCTGCAGCAAAGCCCCATTTCCACAACCCATATCGAGAATTCCTTTGGGTTGCTCGTCCAGCGGACGGTTAAAAATTTCGATGATAAATTCATCCAGAACTTTAAAATAAGTAGAATGCGCACCGCCACTTCCCCAAACATTCATTTCGCGGTTTACATGGATTTCCTCCTCACCCATTTCCACTTCACGAATTTCATTGGCACGGCCAAATAAAAGATTTTCCATTTTGGCGAACATTGGCAAATAAGAAACCGTCACGCCATAAGCCGAAGCACGACGGGCGAAAAACAATCCGGTTTCGGTAAACTGAAAATTTCTTCCTTTGCGGCTAAACCAACCCAATTCAGCCAAAGCTTCTAATAATTGTTCAAAACAACCTGGATTTTTATGAAATTCATCGGCACTGAAAGAGGCTTCCATAAAGTATTTGTGAAACATTCCGCTCATGCCGAGTTTAACGATTATCGGACTAATGAGCGCACCTTCGATGTGTTTTTGAATTTGATATTCCAAAGAATTTTCGAGTCTATTCTCCAATAAATCCGAACGGTATTTTTCATAGATTTTCATCCATTTACGACCGAGTTCATCGGAAATGGCCTGCGAAGAAATCAGTTCTTCATCGGATAAAAATTCTGCTAAATTCTGATAAATTCCGGCAAATGAAAATGCTTTCTCTGAATTTTCATGGGTGGAAATCTTTACGGTATTTTCCGAATTATTCAATTCATAATTCAAATATCCTTATGAAGCCAAAATACGAAGCGCAACGTTGAGATAACCTTCGTTGGCATTGAATTCCTCTGCAATTTTCTCCAAATCTAAACTTCCATTTTGAAGAACAAATTCGAGAATTCCTTTTTGGGATAACTGATGAAGAACCGGCGGAACCACTACTCCGTCGAGATGCCTGAAAATATAAGAAAGCAATAATTTCTTGTCCATTTTTTAAATCTATGAGGGCAAAAGTAATTGTTTTAGTCTACTAAAATGATAGACTTATTGAATTTTTTAATGATTTCAACGATAACTAATTCGTTTTAAATCAATTAAAATTAAAGAATATTTACTTCCCTTTCGAGATTTATGCCGAATTTTTCATAAACATCATCGACAATCCTTTGGGATAAATCATAGATTTCCTGTCCGGTCGCATTTCCATAATTGACCAAAACCAATGCTTGTTTTTCATGAACACCGGCATCGCCAAAGCGTTTTCCTTTCCAGCCCGCTTTTTCGATCAACCAGCCCGCTGCCAGTTTGACTTCATTTCCTGACGGATAAGCAGAAATCTCCGGATGTTTTTTCTGAATTTCCTCAAATTCCGATTTTGAAATCACCGGATTTTTAAAGAAACTTCCTGAGTTTCCGATTTCTTTCGGGTCGGGCAATTTGCTTTGACGAATGTTTATAACCGCACGGGAAATGTCCTGAATGGTAGGATTTTGAATATTTAATTTATCAAGTTCCGCTTGAATGGCTCCGTATTCGGTGCGAAGCTGATGATTTCTTTTGGTCAGTTGGAAGCTAACGTCGGTAATGATAAACTGATTTTTGAATTCATTTTTGAAAACCGAATCCCGGTACCCGAATTTACATTCGGCATTCGTAAATTCCCGAATATTTCCGGTTGAAATTTCCAAAGCGGAAAGTTCTGTCATCGAATCTTTCACTTCCACGCCATAAGCGCCAATATTTTGAATCGGCGCGGTTCCAGCATTTCCGGGGATCAGGGAAAGATTTTCCAATCCGCCGAAATCATTTTGTAGTGTCCATTGCACAAATTCGTGCCAATTCTCGCCGGATTTGACTTTCACTTCTACGAAATCTTCCTCTTCTAAAACTACTTCAATTCCTTTCAGGTTCAACTTCAAAACCAATCCATCGAAATCGTGCGTGAGCAACATATTACTTCCCCCACTGAAAAGAATTAATTGTAGTTGGTTTTCTCGCGCAAATTCCAATGCGGATTTGATATCCTCCACCGATTTCGCTTCCACAAAATATTTTGTGGAAACATCTATTCCGAAGGTGTTGTAGTTTTTAAGAGATTTATTTTGGTAAATCATTTCTATATCCATCATTTAATAAGTTACTTTCCAATTCTTCGATGCTTGGCAAAGAGGATTGGAGATTTTCAGGCAAAGTTTGAGTAAGTTCAAACTCGCTTACACCAATTGGTTTATTAATATCACGCAATGCAAATTCAGCTTCAATATTATTTTTGTCACGGCAAAGTAAAATCCCAATGGAAGGCTTGTCCTCTTTTTCTTTCAGAATACTATCGACTGCTGATAGATAAAAGTTAAGTTTACCTGCATATTCAGGCATAAATGAAGTATTTTTTAATTCGATTACTACGTAACATTTAAGTTTGATATGATAAAACAGTAAATCTAAGTAATAATCTTTTTCTGCAATTTCTAAATGATATTGCTGCCCCACAAAGGCAAAACCCTTGCCCAATTCCAGCAAAAACTGTCGGATATGATTTACTAATTGATTTTCTATGTCTTTTTCTATAAATGTTTCTGACAATTGTAAAAAATCAAAAACATAAGGATCTTTCAAAGTTTGTTGCGCAAGATCTGAAAAAGGTTCAGGAAGCGTATGGCTAAAATTTGTTATTGCCACTCCTTTTCTTTGATATAAGTTTGATTTGATTTGCAAACTTAAAGTATCACGGCTCCAATTATTTTCTTTGGTTTTCTCAATATAGAAAAGAGCTTCTTTTATATCTTTTATTTTGGTAATAATAATAGTGATGTGCCCCCAAGGAATTCGAGAGACAATATTGGAAATAACTGCTAAAGCAAATTCGTCAACAAGTTGTTGACTAAATATATCTTTCTCCTTTTCAACACTTTGCAATTGTGTCGCAAATTGTAAATCAATTTGAAAATTTGATTTTTTTAATTCGCCCACAACTTGTGGACTAAATTGAAAATACTCGTAAAAACGTTTAGTATATTTTAAATTCGTTACCGAAAAGCCCTTCATTTCCGGGAATTCCTCCTTCAAATCTTTAGAAACATTTTCCAGAATTTTATCACCCCATTTGCTTTGGCTGATTTTATCAGAAAGCATTTTACCTAATTCCCAATAAAATATAATCAATGCAGAATTGACCGCCATAGAAGCCTTTATTTGAGAAGACCGAACTTTTAATTTGACTTCTGAAATCCAATTTTTATAATCTGCGTCCAACTGCATAAATTAAGATTTAAGATAAAAACTTTAAATCATAGTTTAAGCATTATATCGATCCAACGCAACTCTCAGAATTTCAACCGAACGTTGTAAATCTTCTTTGTTCAGCACATAAGCAATCCGAACCTGATTTTTCACTGTATCGGGATGGCTGTAAAATCCGTTTCCGGGTGCCACCATTACGGTTTCGCCGTCCAATTCGAAATCGTTTAGCAACCAAATGGCAAATTTCTCGGCATCGTCCACCGGAAGTTCCACCATACAATAAAAAGCACCTTTGGGGTTGGGACAAATCACACCGGGAATTTTGTTCAGTTCAGTAACCAGCAAATCACGACGGCTGATGTATTCCGCGCGGCTGTCTTCAAAATAAGTTCCGACATTTTCGTGGGCTTTTGCAGCGGCATATTGACTGGTCAATACCGGACTCAAACGCGCTTGCGCAAATTTCATCGCTCGTTTCATCAGTTCTTCATTTCTTGAAATCATCGCTCCCAAACGAGCACCACACATACTGAAACGTTTGGACTCGGAATCGATGACAATCACATTTTCTTTCAGTTCAGGAAAACTCAGAACCGAAACGTGCTCTTCGCCTCCATAGACATATTCGGCATAAACTTCATCGGAAATCAGATACAAATCGTGCTTCAAAACCAAATCTTTCAGTTTTTGAAGTTCGGCTTGCGAATAAAGATATCCGGTCGGGTTGCCGGGATGACAAATGAGAATGGCTTTTGTTTTATCGGTAATTTTTTCTTCAAATGACTCAATCGGTGGAAGTCCGAAATTATTTTCAATAGTGGATTGAATCGGAACAATTTTCACATCGCTTTGACAAGCAAAACTATTGTAGTTCGCATAAAAAGGTTCAGGAATGATGATTTCATCACCCGGATTGGCTATCACGCCAAAGGTAAACAACAAAGCTTCTGAACCCCCATTGGTTACGATTATATTATTGGTTTCGACACCGTATCCTCTTCCTTTGTAATAGTCGGACAAAGCTTTTCGGTATTCGGGTGTTCCCTCGGAGTGCGTATAAGCTATTACATCAAAAGGCAATTGATGATAAGCTTCCAATGCTGAAACCGGCGAAGCGATGTCAGGTTGTCCGATGTTGAGATGATATACTTTTGTGCCTTTGCTGCGTGCTTTATCGGCATAAGGAACTAATTTACGGATAGGGGATGAAGGCATTTGTGCGCCTTTAACAGATAATTCTAGCATTTGTTAAAATTTTCATTAAATCGGTGTAAAGATAGAATTTTTGGTATTGTTTTTGACTTTAAGAATTCGTAAATTTAGAAAAAGTATTAACCTTTAAAATTAAAAACCATGGCAAAAGAAAGTGGTGCATTTAAATTATTAGCCGGATTATTAATCGGAGCAGCTGCAGGTGCCGCAGCAGGATTGTTAATGGCTCCTCAATCTGGAGAAGAAACACGCAAGCAATTAAAAAAAGAAGCGGATAGATTGAAAAAAGATTTGGAAAAATATTCCAATGATTTCAGCGACAAAGCTAAAAAAGCTAAAAAAGACTTAGAAGACCGTCTTGCTGAAGTAAAATCTAAATTGCAGAGTACAGCTCAGGATGTAAAATTGGAAGCTAAAAAAGCAAAAGATGAATTTGAAGAAAATGTTGGGGTCTAATCCCAACATTTTTTTATTAAATTTGACCTAAAACTTATTTATGTTTGATGATTTAAAACAATACATCAACAACAGGATTGCTTATGCGAAATTGGAAGTCGTAGACTCCGTCAGCAATATGATTGGTGCTGGGGTTTACGGCATTTTAGTAGGTATGTTTGTGATGATGATACTCTTCATCGGCAGCCTTTCTGCCGGTTATCTATTCGGAAACTGGTTCAACGATACAGGTTTAGGATTTTTGATGGTAATGGGGATTTATATTATTTTCCTTATTATTCTATTTATTTTCCGCCGAAAAATCATGTTACTCATTACCGATAAGGCGGTAGAAGCCGCAATGGAAGCAATCGATAATTCAGATGACGACGAAGAAGATGAAAACTAAAGATATCAATACACTTGCCGATTTGAGGGAAGCCAAAAGGCAACTCAAACTGAAAATGGCCAATGCCGACAAATCGGCGCAAGAAGGTTTTCTTTACAAAACCATTAATAATTTTGTAAGCAAAGTGGAGGATAATTCCAATACTATTTCATCTCCGATTGGCGGTGGTGTCAATACGGCTTTGAGTTTTATTTCGGGACAGGCAAGTCAACGACTGAAAATGGGCAATGCCGGAAAAGCAGCACTTTCGCTCGCCGTAATGGTAGTGGCTCCGATAATTGCGAAGAAAATTCAGGAGTTTGTGGATGAGAAATTATAATATCTTCCTCCCTTTCAATCATTAACTAATTCAGTTTAATCATTCCGCAATTTTTTTGTAACATTTGCATAAGAATTTCAACTAATCTCAAAAACAATTCTTATGTCGGATTTGCTTATTGCAAAAGGATTAACCAAACAATACGGAAAAAAAATAGCGCTCAATGATTTTGACCTGACCATCCCAAAAGGTTCGGTTTACGGATTATTGGGCCCGAATGGCGCAGGGAAAACAACATTTCTCCGTATCATCAATCAGATTACTGCTCCCGACAAAGGCTCGGTGACCATCGCAGGCAAACCACTCGACAAATCCGTCATTCCGCTGGTCGGCTATATGCCCGAAGAGCGTGGATTGTATCAAAATATGAAAATCGGCGAACAAGCGCTTTATTTCGCCAAACTCAAAGGACTTTCCAACACCGAAGCACATAAAAAAACGAAATACTGGTTTGAGAAACTGGGAATTTCTGAATGGTGGGACAAAAAACTCACAGAACTCTCCAAAGGAATGGGCCAAAAAGTTCAGTTTGTAATTACCGTTTTACACGAACCGGAATTGTTGATTTTCGACGAACCTTTCAGCGGGTTTGATCCGGTAAATGCGCAAATCATCGCGAACGAAATTCTGGAACTGCGCGACAAAGGAACGACCATTATTTTTTCTACTCACCGAATGGAATCGGTAGAAGAAATGTGCGATCATATTGCATTGATCAATTTATCGAACAAAGTGCTGGACGGAGAAATCAATCAGATTAAACATCAGTTCAAATCGGGAAAGTATTTTGTAGAAATTGAAAATCCTGAAGAAGAAAGCTGGAAGCGTTTCACTGAAGAATTCGCACCTGAAAAAATTAAACAAAATAGTTTTTCTACTAGTTTCCAAATTTCCAAACCCGAACATTTCAGCTCAACACAACTTATACACGAGCTTGCAGCGCTTAGTCCTATTCTTCAATACAAAGAAGCCATTCCTTCGATGAACGAAATATTTTTACAGGCTGTTACTTCGACTTCGCACAACAATCAAAAAAAAAGAAGTACTTTAATTTAAACAGCTTATTGAAAATCAAAATTTAAAATTCAAATGAACCAAATATTATTAGTCGCCAAAAGAGAATTTCTGACGCAGGTTAAAAACAAAACCTTCATCATCATGACCATTTTGTCACCGATCATCATGGTGGCAATCATCGGAATTATCGCTTGGATGGTTTCAGCAAATACCGGTCAGAAAACAATCGCAGTGGTGGATGAAAGCAAAGAATTCATTACCGCTTTGACTTCAGATACTAATGAGATTTACAATTTTTACGGGTCGGAAGATATTCAGGGCATTAAAGATACGCTTGCCGAAAGTAAAACTCTCAATGGTTTATTGGTCATTCCCGCCTTGGATAAAAATGATTTTTCGAAGATTGAAAGTGAAATTGAATTGAGCACCAGCGGAAATATCGGTGTGGGTTTCAAAGAAAAACTAGAAGCTAAACTCAGCAAACGCATCGAAGAGTTGAAAATGGAAGAAGCCGGAATGTCTTACGAGGCAATGAAAAACTTGGACTCGAAAGTAAGAATCAAGACATTTGACTTAAAAGGCGGCTCAGAAGCAACGGGCGAATATGTGAAATTTGGAGTAGCTATGTTTCTGGCTTACATCATTTTTATGTTCATCATGATTTACGGTGTAAAAGTGATGCGTAGCGTGGTGGAAGAAAAAAACAACCGCGTGGTGGAAATCATCATTTCATCGGTCAAACCTTTTAACCTGATGATGGGAAAAATCGTAGGAACCACGATGGTCGCCATGACACAGTTCACTATCTGGATTATCATGGGACTTGGACTTTTATTTGGCGGTTCTGCTTTTTTGGCTTCTCGTACCAATTCTGAAATAAACAATGCCCAAGCCCAAGCTCTTTTGGAACAAAATCCTGAATGGATGGTGGACGCTCAAAGTATTTTCGACACCTTATTGGGCATGAATTACCCATTCATTCTCATTATGTTTATACTTTATTTCTTTATAGGCTATTTATTTTACAGTTCGGTTTTTGCGGCAATTGGCTCTGCGGTTGATAACGATACCGACACCCAGCAATTCACTTTTTATCCGATTTTCCCAATGATGATTGCGATGTACGGAAGTTTGACTACGCTGGAAAACCCAGATGGGCCGGTTGCATTTTGGCTATCCATTATCCCGCTGACTTCACCGATTTCCATGGTTACAAGATTGCCTTTTGGCGTAGAATGGTGGGAAATTGCACTATCGTTGGGATTGTTGATTGGCACGATGTTACTAATGGTCTTCCTGGCTTCAAAAATATATAGGGTCGGAATTTTGATGTACGGTAAAAAACCTTCCTTCAAAGAAATGTGGAAGTGGATGAGGTATTCGAATTAAGTTTCAAGTTCAAAGTTTAAGGTTTAAAGTTGATTTTACTATGAGTTCAGAAAATTCTAAAATTAATCATTCCTTTGCTTTTAATAGGCGCAGGAATTTGGGCTAAATATTCTTCGGAACCATTAGCTAAAAAATATTGGTGGATATTAGTTGTATTAGGAACAATTAATTTAATTTTTAAATTAATTCAACTATTTTGAATCATTGGCTTATGTATCTCTCGGATTTCGAACTTCGAATTTCGCCAAATCGGTAAAATCCACTAAATTCGCAAATCAATTCAAAACTATGTCAGAAGATATTTTCAAGCGGATTATTTCGCACGCAAAAGAGTACGGATTTATTTTCCAATCCAGTGAAATTTATGATGGTTTATCGGCCGTTTATGATTACGGACAAAACGGAGCCGAACTCAAAAACAACATCAAACAATATTGGTGGAAGGCTATGGTTCAGCTCAACGAAAATATCGTAGGGATTGATTCTGCTATATTTATGCACCCTACTACTTGGAAAGCTTCCGGACACGTGGATGCTTTCAACGACCCGCTGATTGACAACAA
>LSQX01335244.1_pt1 | contig 17014 bp, 11 predicted proteins | sample 654561 | NCBI WGS metagenome assembly LSQX01 (sample SAMN04489861, study PRJNA283612) | anaerobic digester metagenome | isolation source: 4 biogas reactors fed with cattle manure at either 37C or 55C with and... | place: Denmark: Kongens Lyngby | collected 2014
CAATCTCACAAATGCGAATTTGTTCTAGACGCCAAAAGTAAATCAATCTACGTTCTTCTTGGGTTATGCGATGGTATTTCATTGTTTCCTTCCTTGTGATAGTCGAAGGAATCAAACTAGCGCATAACCCTTTTTAGAGAAACCTACTGTTGCAATAGCCTCTGGAACGCGCGTCCATTTTCGCCCGCCATTCCTGCAGATTTACACCAACAAACCACTCTCAACCGCCTCAAATCCATTCTCACATATAATATGTGAGAATGGACAACCAACTGAACCCCAATTGGTTATGATTATTTTTAGGAAGAATATTTTAGAATTTGGCGCAAAAACCCCCAAAAACAAGGCGTTTTTCGCCAAATCTCCGCAAACTGCTTTAAAAAACCAAAAAATATGCCAGAAACCACATCAATTTGAAAATTTGCGGTCAATTTTGTTGCGCTTTATCCTGGATGATTCACGCGACAAGTCCGGCCCGGATGCAAGGCAGGCGGGGCGAAGCTGTATGGACAACCTGCGAGCCCCGAATAACGCCGCAGACGGGTTGGAATCGTCGCGCCGAGGGGCAACAGGGATGAAAATTAACTTTTCCTACTCAAATATCCGCATCATACTGCTCCGCAGCAAATAACAATACTTTCATCCATGTTGATGTATTATTCAGGTTATGTCATTTGAGCCGTTTTGAGCCGTATTTCTCAATTATGACCACTTAATCCGCCCGAAGCGGGTTGATATTTTCGGGTGTCCCAATTGCGGAACTCAGGGCTGTTTTGGGCCGTTTTTACCCTATTTTTGGCCATTTCAGGCCATCTTCACCCCATTTTTGGTCATTTCGGACGATTTTACCCTGTTTTCGGGCAAAACCGGCCAGATCCCTCCCCTCGGCAGCTTGCGCTGCGTTCGGCCATGTTGATGAATCAGGCTAGCCGCTGAGGCCGCCGATAATCGACACGAGCGGCAGGAACAGCGCGATCACGATGGTTCCCACGACCACCGCCAGGAAAATGATCAGTACCGGCTCGATGATCGAGGTCAGCGCGGCCACGGCGTTGTCCACGTCGTCGTCGTAGGAGTCGGCAATCTTGTTGAGCATGTCCGGCAGCGCGCCGGTTTCCTCGCCCACTTCCACCATGCTGACGACCATCGGGGGGAATACCTTGGATGCAGCAATCGGCGGCGCCATATTCTCGCCTTCCTTGACGGCGTCGTGAATTACCGCGACCGCCTTGGAAATCACCTCGTTGCCGACGGTTTCCTTCACGATGTTGAGCGCCTGCAGCACCGGAACACCCGCGGACATCAGCGTGCCCAGCGTGCGCGTGAAGCGCGAAATCGAGTTCTTGCTGATCAGCGAGCCGAACACCGGCGCGCCGAGCTTGAACTTGTCCAGCGCGTAGCGCCCGAAGTTGGTCTTGGCCAGCAACCGGATCAAAATCACCAGAATCACGATCACGCCGATCACAATGGGCAGCCTTTTCACCATCACATCACTGGCGTTCATCACAAACTGGGTCAGCATCGGCATCCCCTTGCCGCCCATCAGGTCGCTGAAGATGTCCGCGAACTTCGGCACGATGACCATCATCAGGAAGGTCAAAATGGACACCGCCATCACCAGCACCACAATCGGATAGGTCATGGCGCTCTTGACCTTGCCCTTGATCTTCTCGGCCTTTTCCTGGAAGTCGGCCAGACGCGCCAGCACCACGTCGAGCACGCCGCCGACCTCGCCCGCCTTGACCATGTTGACGAACAAACGGTCAAAAATCTTGGGATGCGCCGCCAGGGCCTCGGCAAAGGTGCTGCCCGACTCGATGCTTTCGGCCATCTCGGCCAGGGCGTCGCGCAGGGTCGGATTCTTCTCCTGGTTGCGCAGCACGCGCATCGCCCGCATCAGGGGCAGGCCCGCATTGACCAAGGTCGAGAGCTGGCGCGTAAACGTGACCAGCTGCTTGGTCTTGACGCCCCCCCGCAGGAACTTGGGCATGCGGATCTCCATCTGCAGGGCGCCCTTGGGGGCCCCCTTCTTGGCCAAGGTCTTGCCTCCGGCCGCCGCCACTTCCTCCACCTTGGTGGGAAAGAGCCGGTTCTCGCGAATGCGCGCCAGCGCCGCCGCCTGGTTGTCGGCCTCGATCTCGCCTTGTACTTCCTTGCCCTTCGCGTCCAGTGCCGTGAATTTGAACTGTGCCATGCTGTTGCTCCCGTTGTCCTGCGTGGTGTTTCTCGCCAGCCTTGGCCTGGCGCTCAGGTATACTTCAAAATCTCCTCAACCGTCGTGTAGCCGTCCAAAATGTTGCGGATGCCGTCCTCGCGCAGGGTGCGCATGCCCAGCTCGACGGCCTTGTCGCGAATCACCAGCGTCGGCTTGCGTTGGTTGATCAGGTCCCGGATGGGATCCTTCACCCGCAGATATTCATAGATGCCGCGCCGGCCCTTGTAGCCGGTCTGATTGCAATAGGAGCAGCCCGCGCCATAAAAGAAGGGACGCCCGCCCACCTGCGCCGCGGTCAGGCCCAGCTGCTCGAGAATGTCCTCCGTCGGCTGATATTCCGTCTTGCAGTTGTTGCAGATCGTGCGCACCAGGCGCTGCCCCAGCACCGCCTCCAGCGTCGAGGCGATCAGGAAAGGCTCGACACCCATGTCAATCAGACGCGTCACCGCCCCGGCGGCGTCGTTGGTGTGCAGCGTACTGAACACCAGGTGGCCGGTCAGCGACGCCTGAATCGCGATTTCGGAGGTGTCCAGGTCGCGGATTTCACCCACCATGATGATGTCAGGGTCCTGGCGCAGGAACGCGCGCAGCACCCGGCTGAACGTCACCCCGATGCTCTCGTGGATCGGCACCTGAACAATGCCGTCAATTTCATATTCCACCGGCTCCTCGGCCGTCAGCAGCTTGTGCTCCACCGTGTTGAGCCGCCGCAGCGCCGAATAGAGCGTGGTGGTCTTGCCCGAGCCCGTCGGCCCCGTCACCACCACAATCCCATTGGGCTTGGCAATGTCCTCGCAGAAAAAATCAAAGATGTCGTCGGCCATCCCCAGGTTTTCAAGGTCCAGCGACACCGTGCTGCGGTCGAGCACGCGCAGCACCACGCTCTCGCCGAACTGGGTCGGCAGGGTGGACACGCGGAAGTCAATCATCCGCCCCGCCACCGGCAGCTGGATGCGGCCGTCCTGCGGCACCCGCCGCTCGGCAATGTTCAACCCCGAGATCACCTTCAGGCGCGAAATCACCGGCAGCGCCAAGTGGCGCGGCGGCGGCGCCATCTCATAGAGCGCCCCGTCCACGCGGTAGCGGATCCGGAACTCGTCCTCGAACGGCTCGAAATGGATGTCGCTGGTGCGGTCCTGCACCGCCTGATAGAGCACCAAGTTCACAAAACGCACCACCGGGCGCGACTTGGCCGCGGCCTCCACCGAGGCCAGGTCCTCCATCTTGGCGCCCGAATGCATCAGCTCGCCCACCCCCTCGAGTTCGTCCTCCAGACTCGCCAGCATGTCCTGCATGGACTCATCTTCCGTGCCGAAATAGCGCGAGATAGCATTGGCAATGGCCGTCTGCGAGGACACCGCGAACAGGATGTCCTTGGACAGCACAAACGCGATTTCATCGCTCGTTTCCGGCGTGATCAGATCCGATACCGCCAAGGTCAGCGTGTTGCCCTCCGCCGCCACCGGCACCACGCTGTACATTCGCGCCACGCTGGGCGGAACCGCCTGAATGGTCTCCGGCGGCACGCTCATGTGTTCGAGATCAATGCGCTCCGCCCCCAGCAGCTGCGCGATCAGATCCAGCCCCTGATCCTCGGTAATCAGCCCCATCTCCTCGGCAATCTCCCGCGTGGGCTTGCCGGTGCGCTGGTGCTCGTCCATCACGTCCGCCGCCTGGGCGTCATCCATCTCGCCCGCGCGAACCAGCTCCTCCAAAAATAGGTCTAGAAAATCGGCCATAGCGTCTTCCCGTCTATTGTGTGCCCCGGATCTGTTGCAAAATTTCCTCGGTGTCCTGCGCCTTGGTCACCAGCTCTTCATAGGCGATCTTCCCCGCCCGCCACAGCTCGATCAGATGCGCGTCCATGGTCTGCATGCCCCACTTCGCCCCGGTCTGCAGGTCGGACGTGATGCGGAAGGTCTTGTTGTCGCGGATCAACGAGCGGATGGACGGCGTGGCAATCATGATCTCAAACGCCGCGATGCGCCCCGCCTTGTCCTTGCGCGGCATCAGAATCTGCGAAATCACCGCCACAATGCTGGTGGCCAGTTGCGTGCGCACCTGCTCCTGCTGGTTGGTCGGGAACGCGTCCACGATCCGGTCAACCGTGCGCACCGCCCCCGTGGTGTGCAGCGTGGCAAACACAAGATGCCCGGTTTCCGCCGCCGTGATGGCCGCCTCCATCGTCTCCAGGTCGCGCATCTCGCCCACCAGAATCACGTCGGGATCCTGGCGCAGCGCGCGCCGCAGCGCCTCCTTGAACGACGGCACGTCCATCCCTATCTCGCGCTGGGTCACCACCGACTTCTTGTGCGGGTGGAAATACTCGATCGGATCCTCAATCGTAATGATGTGGCAGTCGCGCTCCTGATTGATGATGTTGAGCATGCTCGCCAGCGTGGTGGTCTTGCCCGAGCCCGTCGGCCCCGTCACCAGAATCAGCCCGCGCGGCTTGAACAGCAAATCGCGCATCTGCGCCGGCAGCCCGATCTCCTCCAGCGTCAGCATGGTCGAGGGAATCTGGCGCAGCACCACGCCCACATGCCCCTTCTGGTTGAACACGCTCACCCGGAAACGCGCCAAATCGCGGAAACCAAAACCGAAGTCCGAGCCCCCCGATGTCTCCAGCCCCTGAATGTGCTGCTCCGGCGTAATGCTGCGCATCAGCCGGTCGGTGTCCGCCGGGGTCAGCGGTTCCGCGTCCAGCGGCGCCAGCGACCCGTGCAAACGCATGATCGGCGGCAGCCCCACCGCCAGGTGCAAATCCGACGCCCCCTCCTGAACCGCCAAGTCCAGCAGGTCGTCCATCACAATGTCGGCCGCGCGCAGGGTCGTCATCAGTCCTGGTCTCCCATCGTTACCCGCAGCACCTCCGCCAGCGTGGTGATGCCCGCCACCACCTTGCGCAGGCCGTCCTCGCGCAGCGTCCGCATCCCCAGCTCGCGAGCCCGGACCCGCAGCTCCGTCGAAGACACCTGCTCAAACACCAGATTGCGCACCTGGTCATCAATCTGGAAAATTTCATAAATCCCCATCCGGCCGCGGTACCCCGTGAACTGGCAGTCCGCGCAGCCCCGGCCATGGAACAGCTCCGCCGACGCCAACTGGTTGGCCGCCGGCCCCAGCAGGCGCAGCTCGCTCTCCTGGGCCTCCATCGGCTCCTTGCACTTCTCGCAAATACGCCGCACCAGCCGCTGCGCCATGATCGCCCGCGTGGACGACGCCACCAGGAACGGCTTGACCCCGATGTCAATCAAGCGCGTCACTGCACTGGGCGCGTCGTTGGTGTGCAGTGTGCTGAACACCAGGTGGCCGGTCAGCGACGCGTTCACCGCGATGTTCGCCGTCTCCAGGTCGCGGATTTCACCGATCATGATGATGTTGGGCGCCTGGCGCAGAATCGAGCGCAGCGCCGCCGAAAACGTCATGCCGATGTCCGCGCGCACCTGCACCTGGTTGATCCCGCTCATCTGATATTCCACCGGGTCTTCCACCGTGATGATCTTGCGGTCCGGCTTGTTGATCGTGTTCAGGCAGGCATACAGCGTGGTGGTCTTGCCCGAACCCGTCGGCCCCGTCACCAGGATGATCCCGTCCGACAGCCCGATCAGGCGCTCGAACACCTGCTGGTCGTCCGCAAAAAACCCCAGTTGCGGCAACCCCAGCGCGATACCCGACTTGTCCAGAATACGCATGACGATGCTCTCGCCGTGGTTGGTCGGAATGGACGACACGCGCAGGTCCAGGTCCCGGCCCATCACGTTGATCTGGATGCGACCGTCCTGCGGAACCCGCTTCTCCGCAATGCTCATGTTCGCCATGATCTTCACGCGGCTGATGATCGCCGACTGCAGCCGCTTCGGCGGGCTGTCCACCTCGTGCAGCACGCCGTCAATGCGGTAGCGCACCCGGAACTTTTTGGGCATCGGCTCCAGATGGATGTCCGACGCCCGCGTGCGGAAGGCCTCCATGATGATCAGGCTGACCAGCTTGATGATCGGCGCGTCCGCCTCCGACACATCCTCGTCGGCCACCAGCTGCTGCTGCACCTCGTCCGGCAGCGCCAGCGTGCCCTCGGTAATCTCCTGCAGCATGCCCTCCACCGCGCCCGTCGCCCGGCCGTAATAGTTGGCAATCGCCTTCTCGATCTCCTCCGGCGGCGCCACCACCCCTTCCACGTTGGTCTTGAGCACATAGCGCAGCCCGTCCAGCGTGTCCACGTCCAGCGGATCCCCCAGCGCCACCGTCAGGATGTTCTCGTTGCGGTAAACCGGCACCACCTTGTAGCGCTGCACCACGTCCCCCGGAACCATGTCGAGCACCTCGCGGGGAATGTCCATCCCCTGCAGCGTGATCGTCTCCATCCCGAACTGCGCCGCCAGCGCCTTGAGCATGTCCATCTTCGACGCCACCCCCTCGCGGGAGAGCACATCCATGATCCGCTCATCCTCCTCTTGGGCCAGGCTGCGGGCGGTCACCGCCTGCTCCCGCGTGACCAATCCCACGTTCTCAAGTATCTCCAGGATATAGTCGTCGTTCGAGGTCAAGGAGCCGCTCCTTTGCAAGATAAGATGCTTCCGCAGGCGTCGCCTGCACACTGACATTTGCCCGGCATGGTGACGCTCAATCTAGCGTTGATGACCCCCGCAAAGCAAGCTCTGAATTTGCCCGCCCCGCCCCGCCGGACACCGCCCGAACCCCTGCCCCCCAAACCCGGATTCCAACTCCCCGCCGGCCCGGCAAACCGCCCCCTCCTCCCCCCGCTCAGGCTGCGGCGGCTCGATTTTCCACGCCATGGAAAGAAAGTTTCCACACCGTGGAAAAACCGGATACCGCGCCAATCAGGCTTGCTCAATCAGGTTGATGAATCGCCCGGGCTACGGCGGGTCAATCAACCGCAGACGATAGTAGGACGGCGATGGCGGGTTGTTCGTGGTCCAAGGCGACAACTCCGGCACGCCTTGGTTCGTCCAGTCCTCGCCGCCTTCACGGATGTCTGTTGCCTGCCACAGCTCCACACGCCCCACCGGATGCAGATTGGTCCAGCCGAGATGGAACACGCCGTTGCTCATCCCAACCGCCGTAATGCGCGGTGAAGCCCGCCCCAGAATGCCCAGGTCAAATTCCTTGGCGCTCCAGCCGTAGTCATTGAACGCCTGCACCGTGAAGACATAGTTGCCCACCGTGGTCGGCGTGCCCTCGAGGGTGCCGTCCGCCGCCAGCAACAGACCCGGCGGAAGAGCGCCAAGCTGCAAGCCGAAGCTGTCGGCGCCCGTCGCCACAATCACCAGCTCATACGGCACCTCAAGGCGCCCGTCCGTCAGCGGACTGACCGTGGTAAACACCGGCAGGTTGCCCACCCGCAACTCAAATTCGGCGTCCGCGTACCCGTATTCATTCGTGGCCCGCACCGTGAACTCGAAGCTGCCGTCGGCGGTCGGCGCGCCAGTCAACACCCCGTCCTCATCCATCGACACCCCCGGCGGCAGCGCTCCGCCCACCAGGCTGAATTCCTCCGCGTAAGGCGCGTCCAGTTCAAACGTGTAGCTCTCGCCCACCGCGCCAAACGGCAGCGGACTGGTGCTCACAAAGTACGGCGGCCCGAAAATCATGATCTCAAAGGAGCGGTTGGTCACACCCGAAATGTTGCCCGCCTGCAGCTCAAACTCATAAAGTCCGGCCCGCTCGGGAGTGCCCATAATCCACCCGTCCTCCTCCAAGACCAGGCCATCCGGCAGCGCACCGCCGAACAGCTCAATCACGTCTGGATGCTGGCTCACCACGACCTGCTCCTCGTAGTCCTCCCCCACATAGCCGTCCGGAAGAACGTCCGTCTCAAACGCGGGCGGCAGCGGATTGGTCACGCTCAGCGTGAACGGATTTGTGGTCACCCCCACAATATTCGAAGCCAGCACCAGAAAGTACGAATTGAACGTGCCCGACGGCGTGCCGCTCAGCACGCCCTCTTCCGACAACTCCAACCCCGGCGGAAACCCACTACCCGCGTTTTGCCAGGAAAAGGTCGGCCCGCCAGTGGCCTCAAACTGAACCTCATACGGCACATTCACCGTGCCGCCGAGCAGCGGACTGGTCGTGATGAACACCGGCAGCACCTGCTGCGCGGTGAACACCTGCACCACATACGTATTGGTCCGCTGGCCAAACTCGTTGCTGGCCACCATCGTCACCGAATAGGCGCCGGTCTCCGTGGGCGTTCCCGTAATCTGGCCCGTCTCGCTCAGCGACATCCACGACCAGTTCCCCGCTGGATAAAAACTCGCCGCTGGCTTGGCAATCACCGGCACCGCCGTCGAATAAGGCTGATTGGTATAGGCAAACGGAAGCGCTGTTCCCACAAACCGCGGCGGCATCACCGCGGACATCACCAAACAGTGCCCGAAACCCGCACTGATGCCAGTGAGCCCGTTCTCCGCATAAGCTGGCACGGGCGTCTGATCGTTTTCGGTCGCCCCCCAGACCACCAAATTGCCATCCGTTTTCAGCGCCATGCTAAAGAGGTAACCCGCCGAAATCGCCTCCACATCACTGGCCGCCTCCTCGGGCAGATAGTCAATCCCCTCATCGTCATCGCCGATAAAATCTTCCGCCCCCCACGACACCACCGTGCCATCCGCCTTCAACGCCAGCGCGTGGTAGGCCCCCGCCGAAATCGCGACCACATCATTTGACGCCGCTTCCGGCACATCACGAATGCCATACGCCTCCGACTGCGAACCGGGAATCCCGAACACGTGCACCGCGCCATCCTTCAGCGCCATGCTGTAATGCAACCCCGCCGAAATCTCCGACACCCCGTTCGACAACTCGGCCGGCACCGTACATTGGCCATACGTATTCGATCCCCACGCCACCACTTCGCCATCCCCGGTCAGGGCCAGCGCGTGCCAAGCCCCTGCTGCGATCTTGGTGGCGCTCGTCGCCACCTTGCTCGGAATATTCGACAGCGCGCTAATCCCCGAGCCGCCCCAAAGAATCAGCAAACCGCTGTCGCGCCTCGCCAGCGAGAACGACTGTCCCGCCGCCACATCCACCACCTCCGACTGCGCCAGCACCGGCACAGTACACTGGCCGTTCGTGTTGTTCCCCCACGCCCAGACCCGGCCATCTTTCACCGCCAGATTATGATACCATCCCGCCGAGAAAGCACTGACCCCCTCCAGCAAATTCGTGGCCACCGGAACGGCCTGTTCGTCACCATTCATGCCCCAGGCCATCAGGTAAGGCCCCTCCCCGCCCAGCGCCTCCGCTGGCGCCCCCCCCAGCAACCACCCCGCCACAGTGCACACCACCAATGCTGCCTGAATATGCTTCATACTAAATAGTGTGCGGCAACCGCCCCCAAAACGCAAGCCCAACAATCCGCATTGCCAACAATCCGCATTTGCCGGGAGTACCTGCAGAAGCCCCTGCCCCCACCACCAGCCGCCGCACGCCAACCCAGGCTTGCCTGACACGCGCTGCAACACCTATACTCCACCCATGAAACGCCCCAAACTCATCCTCCTCGACGCCCAAGCCACCAACCCCGGCGACCTCTCCTGGGCCCCCATCGAAGCCCTCGCCGACTGCGTCTTCTACGACCGCACCCCCGCCGAAGACACCCCCGACCGCATCCGCGACGCCGACGCCGTCATGCTCAACAAGGCTCCGCTCGACGCCCGGGCCATTGCCGCCGCGCCCAACTTGAAATATGTCGGTATCCTCGCCACCGGCTACAACACCGTAGACCTTGACGCCGCCCGCGCCCGCAACCTCGTGGTGGCCAATGTCCCCGGCTACAGCACCCCCACCGTCGCCCAGCACGCCTGGGCCCTGCTCCTGGAGCTCACCAACCAGGTTGGCCTCCACTCCAACGATGTCCGCGCCGGCGGCTGGAGCCGCAGCCCCGACTACTGCTATTGGCTAACCCCGCAGATGGAGCTGGCCGGCCTCACCCTCGGCATCATCGGCCTCGGCCAGATCGGCCTGGCCGTCGCCCGCATCGGCCTCGCCCTCGGCATGCGCGTTCTCGCCAACCGCCGCGACATGTCCACCACTCCCCCCGACGGCATCGAATACGCCAGCCTCGACCGCATCTTCACCGAAAGCGACGTCATCAGCCTCCACTGCCCCCTCACCCCCGAAACCAATGGACTCATCCATGCCGGCAGCCTGCGCCGAATGAAGCCCACCGCGCTACTGATCAATAGCTCGCGCGGTCCGCTCATCGTCGAGCAGAATCTCGCCGACGCCCTGCGCGACAACGTCATTGCCGGTGCGGCCGTGGACGTGCTCTCCACCGAGCCGCCCTCCCCGGACAACCCGCTCCTCAGCGCCCCCCACTGCATCATCACCCCCCACATCGCCTGGGCCAGCGCCGCCGCCCGCACCCGCCTCATCCAAATCGCCGCCGACAACTACAACGCCTTCCTCCAAGGACAACCCACCAACGTCGTCCCCCTCTAACCAGCCGGAAAACACCGCCCCCCCGTCGTCACTCGCAACCTTGCGCAAAGTCAGTTGCCTTCATGGCTCGCTGTGCGTCCCGCTCATGCGGGATGGCAGTGCGGCAAAGGATTTTGACAAAATGAGGGGCTCCCCCGGCCCCACAGCAAACCCTCTTCAGCCTGCCGTCCGCAGGACGTGGTTGTAGGCGGTTTGTTTGGGAGATTGGCGGGGTTATTTCGCGGAAATAAGCGCCGGAGTTTCTGGAGATGCCGCTTTGCGGGCGACCCGAGCAGTACAAGTGTACGCGAGTGGTCGTCCTCAAAGCGGCAGAACAGAAAGAACCGCGCTTGGTTTCCGCGCCGCCAATCTCCCAAACAAACCGCCTCTCCCCTCCCCACCACCACCCGCCCCCCCGCCACACACCGCTACCGCCCACCCACCCGCCAATACTTCTCCACCCCCCACGGAAAGTCATGCCGGATTCGATTTTCCAAACGCCCCTGCTGCACGCTCACCGCCACCGGATACCCCGTCATAATCCACGGACAATCCTCCAGCAGCACCCGCGCCGCCTCCCGGCAAATCTCCTCGCGCTCCGCTGAAGGCGGCAGCGCCAGCAGCCGTCGATACAGCTCGTCAAACCGCGGGTTCACATAGTTGCAGCGGTTGGGCCCCGGCGACACATTTTCACTGGCGAACAACTGCAAAAAGTTCTGCGCGTCCGGATAGTCGCCCACCCAGGTCAAACTGAACATCTGCGCCTGCCGCCGCTCGATCTTCTGGAGAAACGCCGGCCAGTTGTTATAGCTCAGCTCCAGCACCACCCCGATGCGCTCCATAAAACTGGCCATCAGCTCGGCCGCCTGCCGCGCCTCCGGATTGTCCGCCTGCCCCAGCTCCAGCGTCAGCGTCAGCCGCCGCCCGGTGGCCGGATCCTTCCCCTCGGGATAGCCCGCCTCCGCCAGCAAACGCCGCGCCTCGTCCAGGTCAAAGCCAAATGGCTGGGGCTCCTCGAGCGTGCCCGCCACCCCCGGCGGCACCGGCCCCGTCGGAATCTCGATGCGCCCGTTCTGGAACTCCCGCCAGGCCTCGCCGTCAAACGCGCGGGCCAGCGCCTGCCTCAACTTCCGGTTCGGCCCCACCACCGGATCATCCATATTGAACGCCGTATAACTCACCGCAAGCTGCGGCGCCTGATCCAGCACAATGCCGCGCGCCGCCAGCTCCGGCCGCAGCTCCCACTGCGGGGTCAGAATGCTCTCCCATAAATCGCGGCTCACATCCATCCAGTCCAACTGCCCCGACAAAAACATCAGCCAGGCCGTGGATGGGTCCCCCACCACCACATCCACAATCCTCGGTGTTAGAGGCAGCGGCTGCCCCGCATTCGCACCGGGCGCGTCCGCCGGCATCCGGTCATCGCGTCCGGTTTCGACCCACTTCGGGTTCGCCCGGTATTCATAGCGGTAATTCTGTCTGGCCGACGCCAGCACATAGGGCCCCGTGCCCACCGGATGATTCACAAACTCCGCGCCGTAAAACTCGACCGCCTCGCGCGGCACCACAAAGCCGTAGGGCATCGCCAGCACCCAGGGCAGCTGCGGATAGGGCGTCGTCAGCCGGATCTCCAGCTCATATCGCCCCGCCGCGCGCAACCCGGCCACCTCCCGGCCGTAGTCCGTCGGGCCGCTCCCCTGACTGGCCTCGCGAAACGCGTCCAACCCCTCGATGCGCCCGCGAAACACCCAATAGCCCCCCGACCCCACCTTCACGTCCGCGATCCGCAAAATCGAAAACACCACGTCATCCGCCACCAGCTCCCGCCCCCGTCCCCCCCTGGCCTCGAAACAGGGATCATCCACAAAATAAATCCCCTCGCGCAGCCTGAAGCGCCAGACCAGGCCGTCCTCCGACACCTCCGGCATGGCCGCCGCCAGCAGCGGTTCCACCTGATAGGGCCTCTGCCAATACGAGTATTGCAGCAGTCCCTCATAGACCTTCCCCACTGCCGTCACCGACGCCAAGTCGCCGGCGTGCGCCGGATCAAATCCCCGGATGCGCGCGGTGGTTTGCCGAATCGTCGGCACATCCTCGAATGCCTCCCGCCCCCCCCCGCAACCGGCGGCAAGCAACAGACCCGCCAGCAAAAACCCCGCGCCGGTCAAGCGCGGGGTTCGGGCTCGCGTCGCAAGCCTCATTCGGTCTGCCCCCAAAGCACCTAGTCCGCCACTTCGGCTTCCACCGCAGCCTCTTCGGCCACGGCCTCAGCTTCCTCGACAATCTCTTCAGCCACCGCTTTGACTTCGGCAACAGTCTCGGCAACCGCTGCTTCCGCTTCAACCGCAACTTCTTCGGCCGCGGTTTCCACGACCGCCACCGCTTCATCCGCGGCCACCGGCTGCAGTTCGCCGCTCTCATCCACGCGCATCATCATCGGCGCGCCCGGCTCATCCATCGGGAAGACCGCCTGCTGGTCCATGCCTTCCTCTGGGAACGCCACCGGCATGTCGCCCGGACCGCCCATGGGCATCACCGGCGCGACCGGACCCTGATCCACCCGGTCCATCACCGACCCGCCCCCCGTGGCGCTCTTCGAAAACAGAATCGCCAGCAGCATGGTCGTCACCATGAATGTCACCGCCAGAATAATGGTCAACTTGGTCAGCACGTTGCCCGCGCGGCTGCCGAACAGGCTTTCGCCCATGCCGCCGCCAAAGGCCATGCCCAAACCCTGATCCTTCGACTTCTGCGCCAGAATCAGCACCACCAGCAAAAAGGCGGCCACCACCTCGATCACCAACAATACGCTAATCAACAGGGACATCTTTACCCTCTCCTCTAATGGATCTGAAACTGTGCTCTTCTAAACGGCGGCACGAACTATGTCAATAAACGACTTGGCATCCAGCGCCGCCCCGCCGATCAACCCGCCGTCAATATCCGGCATGCCGAACAGCTCCTTGGCGTTGCCGGGCTTCACGCTGCCGCCATATTGAATGCGCACGCCGCCCGCCACCGTCTCGTCATACATCTCCGCCAGCAGCTTGCGGATCAGCGCGTGAACCTCCTGCGCCTGCTCGCTCGAGGCGGTCTTGCCCGTGCCGATCGCCCAGACCGGCTCATAGGCAATCACCGAATCCAGCAGCTCCTTGGCCGACAACCCCGCCAGCGCCCCCTTCACCTGCCGCGTAATCACCGCGTCCACCTGCCCCGCCTCACGCTCCGCCAGCGTCTCGCCCACGCACACAATCGGATGCAGGCTCGCCGCCAGCGCCGCGCGCGTCTTGCGGTTCACAATCTCGTCGGTCTCGCCGAAATACTGCCGCCGCTCACTGTGGCCCAGAATCACATAGTGGCAGTACAGCTCGCGCAGCATCCCCGCGCTGATCTCGCCGGTATAGGCGCCGCTCTTCTCCCAGTGCATGTTCTGCGCGCCCAGATCAATGTGCGTGCCATGCACCAGATCGCTCACCACGCCCAGCACCGTAAAAGGCGGGCACACCACCACTTCCACCTCGCGGAAATTCCCCAAATCCGCCTTCAGCGCGTTCACGAGGTTCGTCGCCTCGTCGCTGGTCATGTTCATCTTCCAGTTGCCGGCCACTATCTTCTTGCGCATGGTCGTTCCTCGTTTCATCTACCTGTTCTCTGGCGTCACCGCGCCGGGCTCATTCCATTTCACTTGTCGTCCAGCGCGGCCACTCCCGGCAGCTCCTTGCCCTCAAGAAACTCGAGGCTCGCGCCGCCGCCCGTGCTGATATGCGTCATCTTGTCCGCCAGGCCGCTCTCGTTCACCGCCCGCACGCTGTCGCCGCCGCCGATGATGCTCGTGGCGCCGCTATCGGCCACCGCCCGGCAAACGCCCAGCGTGCCCGCCGCGAAAGGCGCCATCTCAAAGCAGCCCATCGGCCCGTTCCACACCACCGTGCGCGCCCCGGCAATCGCCTCGGCAAACCGCGCGATCGTCTGCGGCCCGATGTCCAGCGCCATCCAGCCCGCCGGGATGTCATTGCCCACCACCTGCGTAGCCGCCGCCGCGTCAAACTTGTCCGCCGCCACGTTATCCACTGGCAGCAAAAACTGTTTCCCATTCGCTTCGGCCTTCGCGATCATCTCGCGGGCGTAATCCAATTGATCCACCTCGCACAGGCTATTGCCCACCTCGTGCCCCTGCGCCTTCAAAAACGTATACGCCATCCCCCCGCCAATAATCAGCGTGTCCACCTTGTCCAGCAGGTTGCGCACCACCGCCAGCTTGTCACTCACCTTCGCGCCACCCAAAATCGCCACAAACGGACGCTTCGGATGCTCGACCGCATTGCCCAAATAGCGAATCTCCTTCTCCATCAGAAAACCCGCCACGCTCTCACCAATAAACTGGCAAATCACCGCCGTCGAAGCATGCGCCCGGTGCGCCGTCCCGAAAGCGTCATTCACAAACACATCCCCATACGACGCCAGCTTGCGGGCCATCGCCCGTTGCTTCTCCTTCAGCTCCGCCTTCCGCGCCGCCAGCTCCTCCGCCGGCACGTCCGCCGACTTCTTGACCTTCGCCTCCTCCTCCTTATAGAAGCGCGTATTCTCCAGCACCAGCACCTCGCCCGGCTTCAGCGCCGACACCTCAGCATCTGCCGCCAGGCAGTCCGGCGCAAACCCCACCTCCCGCCCCAACAGCCCCGCCAGATGCGCCGCTACCGGCTTCAGGCTGAAATCCGCCTCATAGCCCGTCCCCTTGGGCCGCCCCAGGTGACTCATCAAGACCAGACTGGCCCCCTGCTCCAGAATATACCGTATCGACGGCAGCGCCGCGCGCACCCGCGTATCATCGCCAATCACCCCATCCTTGATCGGCACGTTAAAATCCACGCGCATCACCACGCGCCGCCCCGCCAGCGCCACATCCCGCAACGTCTTCTTGTTCATCGCTCCCGGCACTCCCGACCGCCAAAATCCTTCCGCCGCAGCCTGCGCTCCGGCGGAAGGTTCACACAACCGCGTTTCCTTACTGGGCCGCCATCACGCGGACCATCTCGAGCATCTTGTTGGCATAACCCCACTCGTTGTCATACCACGCCACCACCTTCACGAAATTCTCGTCAAGCTGGATGCCCGCGTTCGCGTCAAACACGCTCGTCAGCGTCTCGCCGACAAAGTCCGTGCTCACCACCATCTCCTCCGTGTAGCCCAGCACGCCCTTCAGTTCGCCGGCGCTCGCGGCCTTCATCGCCACCTTCACGTCCTCATAGGTGCAGGCCTTCTTCAGCACCACGGTCAGGTCCACCACCGACACGTTGCTCGTCGGAATCCGGAACGCCATGCCCGTCAGCTTCCCGTTCAACTCGGGAATCACCTTGCCCACGGCCTTCGCCGCGCCCGTGCTGCTCGGAATGATGTTCTCCAAAATCCCGCGCCCGCCGCGCCAATCCTTCTTCGAAGGCCCGTCCACGGTCTTCTGCGACGACGTCGCCGCGTGCACCGTCGTCATCAAGCCCTTCTCGATGCCAAACGCGTCATTCAACACCTTCGCCACCGGCGCCAGACAGTTCGTCGTGCAGCTCGCGTTCGAAATAATCGTCTGCCCCGCGTAGCCGTCCGAGTTCACCTTGAACACGAACATCGGCGTATCATCCTTCGACGGCGCGCTCAGCAGCACCTTCTTCGCGCCAGCCTGCAGATGCCCCTGTGCCGTCTCCTTCGTCAGAAACAGCCCGGTGCAATCCACCACCACATCCGCCTCCACCGACGCCCAGTCCAGTGCCGCCGGATCCTTCTCCATCGTCAGCCTGACCCGCTTACCGTTCGCAATCAGCGTATTGCCGTCCACGTCCAGCGACCCCTTGAAACGGCCATGCACGCTGTCATACTTCAGCATATACGCCAGATACGCCGGCTCCAGCAGGTCATTGACCCCCACCACCTCAATGTCCGGAAAATGCTGCAGCGCCGCCCGGAAAACCATGCGTCCGATCCGCCCAAACCCATTAATGCCCATCTTGATTGTCATCTTGCCTAATCTCCGTTATACAGTACCTAGGATTCCTGCCAAAACGCTTCCACGCCACTCGGCAGACTTTCGACAATCCTACTCCCCCCCCCCCACCCCGTCAATCACCATCCCCGCCCCAAGAGCAAGGGCGAAAAATTTTTCGCCCCTGTCCCCCCACCGCCCCCGCCTCCACCCTTGGCGCATTAGCGCCAGCTTCCATGCTCGATGCTTGCCGCAGAACGGCGCCGCGTCAGCGCCCCGTTTCAAACAACAAAACACACCCGGCTGGCACCAAAAGCGTCCCGCCGTTGCCAAGGCGCGTCAGCGCCCCGTGGCCGTGCGGCAAAGGATTTGGAAAAACGAGG
>LSQX01065625.1_pt1 | contig 17013 bp, 14 predicted proteins | sample 654561 | NCBI WGS metagenome assembly LSQX01 (sample SAMN04489861, study PRJNA283612) | anaerobic digester metagenome | isolation source: 4 biogas reactors fed with cattle manure at either 37C or 55C with and... | place: Denmark: Kongens Lyngby | collected 2014
CATTATCACGAATTGAATGAGATGGAAAAATCTTTCAATCGCATCAAGAACTACAATGTTTCGGTTAAAGAAATAGATAAAAAAATCATTTTCTTACGGAAGTTGGTCAGGGGTGGCAGCGAGCATAGTTTCGGTATTCATGTTGCCAAAATGGCGGGTATGCCTCAAAGTATTGTGAAAAGAGCCGATCAAATTCTTAAGCAATTAGAAACAGACAACAGACAAACCGGTATTGCTAAACCTATAGCTGAAATTGCTGGTCAGCGGGAAGGTTTACAACTTAGCTTTTTCCAATTAGACGATCCGGTTTTGGAGCAAATCAGGGATGAAATTCAAAACTTGGATATCAACAATTTGACGCCTGTTGAGGCATTGAATAAGCTGAATGAGATTAAGCGTATTATCAAGACTAAATAGCGAATATTTTATAAGATGATGCAAAAGATAAAATAACCGTGCAAAAAGTAAAATTTACCTTTTGCACGGTTTATATTTTTAAATAGTAGGTAACAACCACGCTGCCATTGAAAAATAGATAAGCACACCACAAATATCTGCAATAGATGTAATTAGCGGTGCACTTGCCGTTGCAGGGTCGAGTTTAAATTTGGTAAAGATAAAGGGAAGTAGCATGCCTATCATACTGCCGGTCATGACTATCAATACCATGGTGAGTGATGCTACCCATATAATTTCCGGAGATCGGAACCATGAAATGACAGCCACTCCTAAGGCCATGCTTAAACCCAAGAAGAAAGAAACCAAGAGTTCTTTGCCTATTAATTTATACCAGTCGGATAGCTCTACATCCCCGATGGCCAAAGAACGAATCATCAAAGTTGCAGATTGCGATCCGGCATTGCCGCCGCTATCTATCAATAAAGGTAAAAAGAATACCAAGGAGACTACTGTCGAGATAACATCTTCAAAATTAGCAATGGCAGCGCCGGAAAATACATTGACAAACACCAAAACCATCAGCCAAACAATTCTATTTTTATAGAGGTCTATAAACCTTTCTTTTAGCGGGTTTGCGATAGCTGATTGAAAAGAACCGAATTTGTGGAAGTCTTCCGTAGATTCTTCTTCCGCTACGTCCATGATATCGTCTACCGTTACTATTCCCAACAGGATGCCTTCATCGTTCACCACAGGCAGAGCCACCCTGTCGTAATCTAAAAGCTTTAATGGCTGTTTCTTGGTCATCCAAAACATTCAGAGCTACAAAACGATTATCCATCAAATCTGCAATCAACTTAGTGGGATGTGCCAAAATCAGTTCTTTGATGCGTATATCATCAATCAATTTCCAGTTTTCATCCACTATATAAATGACATTCAAAGTCTCCGAATCCCTACCAAATTTTCTAATATGATTAAAGGTGTCATCTATAGTATATTCAGGTTTTACCACCACATATTCCGGAGTCATCAATCGTCCGATACTATCTTCGGGATAGCCTAATAGTTGGGTAGTAATACTTCGTTCTTCAGGAGATAGCAATTGCATCAGGCGCTGTGTGACAGTGCCCGGTAGCTCCTCAAAAAAAGCCGTTCTATCGTCGGGTTCAATATCATTTAATAAGTTAGAAAGCGCTTGAACTTTATTGGCCAAACCTTCAATAATTTGTTCCTGCACATCATGCGAAAGTAGTTGGAACACCTCTTTCGCCTGCATGCGATTAAGCAGTCTAAAAAAGATAATTTCCTCCCCTTCCGAGCAGTCCTCAATCAGTTCGGCAATTTCTATAGAATCGTAAGCGTTAAGATTTTTCTTAAGGGTTGTCCAGTCCTTTTTTGCAATTAAGTCCTGGAAATCAGTTTTCATTTCAACCATGATGATGTCTCCTTACAATTTTGGCCATAAGGAAACTTGGTTCCCTTATAGCGTGATGAGTATGTTTTGCTGACTATAACACGGGCCTTCGTCCATAGCTATATATAATTTTAGAAAATTCAGGCACAAAAGTACGTAAAAATATTGGTTATACAAAAAGGTCAAGACTGCGCCGGCTTCGTACATAAAATTAGCGTTCAAAATGCTAAATCAATTATTACTAATATGGTTTACTTAGTATAGAGTTTATATAGAATAATATCACATTTTTTTGCTGATATGATACTTATCAAAATATAGATTTTGAGAGGCTGTTTTTGTTAAAAATGCTACAAAAATCAATCATTTGCTGTAATTTTGAAATAATTTCATAGAAATAACAAGAAATTTAATACATAACAAGGTGTAAAACAAAAAAAGTATTACATTTGCAACTTATAATCAATAAGGAAAAAAATCTCTATTTATCGGAACATCTGCTCTCTTGAAGACAAATTATTACTGCCTTTATCTGCCTGTCTGATTTTTCCGAAAAAAATAAAGATTTAGTGGCAACTCAATATAATTTATTGTAAATGAAGAAACATAATTTTTATGCAGGACCCTCCATACTTTCACGTGAGGTAATAGAAAAAACTGCACAGGCCGTTTTAGATTTTAATCATTCCGGACTATCTGTCTTAGAAATCTCTCATCGTTCTAAAGACTTTCAAGCTGTTGTAGATGAGGCTATTGAGCTATTTAAAGAAATATTGTCTATTCCGGAAGGCTATTCGGTACTTTTTCTTGGAAGCGGTGCCAGCATGCAGTTTTGTATGGTTCCTTACAATCTTTTGGAAAAGAAGGCTGCTTATCTAAACACAGGAACTTGGGCTAACAAAGCTATGAAAGAAGCTTTTGGTTTTGGTGAGGTTGTAGAAATTGCTTCTTCTAAAGATGCTAATTACAACTATATTCCTAAATCTTACGAGATTCCAGCTGATGCTGATTATCTGCACATTACAACAAATAATACTATTTTTGGTACTGAAATATTAACAGATATAGATTCTCCTATACCTTTGGTAGCCGATATGTCTTCTGATATTTTCTCCCGCCCAATCGATGTTTCAAAATATGCTATTATATATGGTGGTGCTCAGAAAAATTTAGCACCGGCAGGTTTGGCATTCGTTATAGTGAAAGATGAAATTTTAGGTAAGGTATCTCGCCATATTCCTTCCATGTTGGATTATAGGGTGCATATTAAAAATGGTTCCATGTTTAATACACCGCCTGTTTTGCCTATATACAGTGCTTTGGAAACCTTGCGTTGGATTAAATCTTTAGGTGGTTTAGAAGAAATGGAAAAACGCAATATTGCGAAAGCAGCACTATTATATGGTGCTATTGATAAGAGTAAATTATTTGTGGGAACGGCAGCTAAAGAAGATCGTTCACGCATGAATATATGTTTTGTTATGCGTCCTGAATATGCAAGTTTAGAAGCGGAATTTTTACAATTCGCCACTGAACGCGGTATTGTTGGCATCAAAGGACATCGCTCTGTAGGTGGGTTTAGAGCATCTACTTATAATGCATTACCCATTGAAAGTGTGCAGGTTTTGGTTGATTGTATGCAGGAATTCGAACAACTGAAAGCCTGATTTGTAGGTAATATATCCTATGTTTTTTTATTATTTTATTTCACAAACTAATAATCTATCATTATGAAGGTTCTTGTTGCAACCGAAAAACCATTTGCTCCGGTAGCAGTAAATGGTATTAAAGAGGTAATTGAGTCTGCAGGTTACGAGTTGCTACTATTAGAGCGCTATGAATCCAAGCAAGCGCTTTTGGATGCAGTAGCTAATGTGCAGGCCATGATTGTACGAAGTGATATCATTGATGCCGAGGTGATTGCAGCTGCTAAAGATTTGAAAATTATTGTCAGAGCAGGGGCAGGGTATGATAATATTGATTTGACTGCAGCAACTGATGCAGGAGTTTGTGTGATGAATACGCCGGGACAAAATTCCAATGCCGTAGCTGAATTGGTGTTTGGATTACTGATATATGCTGCACGTAATTTTTACAATGGTAGTTCGGGTATAGAGTTGAAAGACAAGAAAATAGGTATTCATGCTTACGGTAATGTGGGTCGCAATGTTGCCCGTATTGCCAAAGGGATAGGTATGGAGATCTATGCTTACGATGCTTTCTGTAGCGATGAATTGATTGCAGCTGATGAGGTTGTACCGCTACATTCAGAAAATGATTTGTATGAAAAATCAGATATCGTTTCTATCAATATACCATTGACTCCTGAAACGGAAAAGTCTATCAATCGTAATTTGTTGAATCTCTTGCCTAAAGGTGCTATTATTGTCAATTCAGCCCGTAAGGAAATTATCCATGAAGAGGAATTAGTACTTTTGATGGAGGAGCGGACAGATATTAAGTATATGACTGATATCAAGCCAAATAACCACCAAGAGATGCAGGATAAATTTCCGGGAAGGTATTTTTCAACTCCTAAGAAAATGGGAGCTCAGACCGCTGAAGCCAATATCAATGCGGGTATCGCGGCAGCTAATCAAATTGTTGGTTTCTTGAAGAAAGGTAATGAGCGATTCCGCGTTAATTGATTTAATACGCTTGATGAATTTCCGTATAAGTTTAATCGATAGTGACAAAAAGTTCAGAAAAGGTTTTGTTAAATCAAAAAACTAACGTATATTTGCACCCGCAATTAAGAAGTTAGTTGCTTTTTTGATTTAATGGCCCATTCGTCTATCGGTTAGGACGCCAGATTTTCATTCTGGAAAGAGGGGTTCGATTCCCCTATGGGCTACCAATTTTTAAAGATTATAAATTAATATCAGATGGCAAATCATCAATCAGCTCTTAAAAGAATACGCCAAACAGAAAAGCGTAAATTACATAATCGCTATTATGCGAGAACTACACGTAATGCCGTTCGTAAGTTGCGTGCAACTACCGATAAAGCCGTTGCAACTGAGCTTTTACCAAAGGTTAGTTCCATGTTGGATAAATTAGCTAAACGCAATGTTATTCATAAGAATAAGGCATCTAATTTAAAGTCTAAATTAGCAGTGTACGTAAATAAGTTAGACTAAAAAATATATACTGTATATATAAATTAGCCCACTGTCTTTATTGATAGTGGGCTTTTATGTCTCATAGCTTATGGCTGTCTTATGCATCTGTATAAAATATCATAAGATATTTTACAACTCAATAATTAAGGATTATATTTGTAAGCTCAACCAGAATTATAAATACTCATTGTGACAGAAACTTTTAAAACATTTGAAAACGAACAAATTACCCAAAAAATTGTTGAAGGAATACAAGAGAAAAAGGGTAAGCATATCGTGATTCTTAACATGAACAAACTGAAGGATCCTCCTTGCAAGTTTTTTGTGATTTGTGAAGGTGATTCTAATGTGCATGTAAACGCAATCGCATTGTCTATCAAGGATTATGTAAATGATCAATTAGAAATAAAGCCAATTTCTGCTATAGGATTCGATAATAGTGAGTGGATAGCCATGGATTATGGGCAAATTATCGTGCATGTTTTTCAACCTGAACTCCGAAAATTTTATGATATTGAGCAGCTGTGGGCTGACGCCGAATTACAAAAGATAGAAGAATAATTTAAGCGATAATATGGAAGATAAAAAAGCAAAATCAGGTACGCCTAAGAAGCCGACGAACAAGAAACGTGGTTCAAAAATTTTTTGGATCTATGGCTTGATATTTTTTGCATTGATTGGATATAATTTGTTTAATGGTCGAGAAAGTATAAAAACAATTGATGAATATCCAATTTTTACAGAGTATATTAGTAAAGGATATATCGAGAGTGTTCAAGTTTTGATACAAAAAAATCAAGCTGAGGCAGTCGTTAAGGATAGTGCAGCCATATTAGAAACCGTTTTTGGTAAAAATTATAAGGAATATCAACCATATCGAAAAATTACGGTTAAAATTCCCAGCGTTGATACATTTCAAGATTTTGTTGCTGAAAAAGAATTCAAACAGGTAGCTTATAAGGATGGTAAAAATTACTTAGAGCTCTTTCTATACAGTGTTTTCCCACTTTTATTGCTAATTTTCTTCTTTATGTTTATCACTCGCCGCATGTCAGGTTCGGTTGGTGGTAGTGGTGGACCAGGTGGTATTTTCAATGTAGGGAAGTCACGTGCAAAATTATTCGATGCTGAAGATGCAGCCAATAAAACAACTTTCAAGGATGTAGCGGGTTTATCGGGTGCTAAACAAGAAGTTGAAGAGATAGTAGCCTTCCTGAAAAGTCCAGATAAATATACTAATCTTGGTGGAAAAATTCCAAAAGGAGCTTTGTTGGTGGGACCTCCAGGGACAGGTAAAACACTTTTAGCCAAGGCTGTAGCTGGTGAAGCTGATGTGCCTTTCTTTTCTATGTCGGGTTCCGATTTTGTTGAAATGTTTGTGGGAGTTGGAGCTTCGAGGGTTCGTGATCTCTTCAAAAAGGCTAAAGACAAGGCGCCTTGCATAGTATTTATAGATGAGATTGACGCCATTGGTCGTGCACGTGGCAAGAACGTTAACTTTAGCGGCAATGACGAGCGCGAGAATACTCTAAATCAGTTGCTTACAGAGATGGACGGTTTCGCCTCCAACAGCGGGGTAATAGTATTGGCTGCCACAAACCGTGCAGATGTACTCGACAGGGCATTGATGCGTGCCGGTCGCTTCGACAGGCAGATAAGCGTTGAGCTTCCCGATTTGAATGAACGTAGGGAGATTTTCGAGGTGCATTTACGTCCTCTCAGGTTGGGCGATGACGTAAAATCTGATTTTCTGGCTCGTCAAACACCCGGTTTCTCGGGAGCTGACATTGCAAACGTGTGTAATGAATCAGCATTGATAGCCGCCAGAAAAAGTAAGAAGGTGGTTGAGAAAGAAGATTTTCTCGATGCCGTTGATCGTATTGTGGGTGGATTAGAGAAAAAGAATAAGATAATATCAAAAGATGAGAAGAGGGCAGTTGCCTATCACGAAGCGGGTCATGCTGCAATCAGCTGGCTGCTTGAACATGCTCATCCTTTGGTGAAGGTGACCATCGTGCCCCGCGGCAAGGCCTTGGGAGCTGCATGGTATCTGCCTGAAGAGCGTTCGCTGAACACTTATGATCAGATGCTTGACGAGATGTGCGCCACCCTTGGTGGACGTGCGGCCGAAGATGTGGTTTTCGGTCGCATCTCAACCGGAGCCCTTAATGATTTGGAGAAGGTTACTCGTCAGGCCACGGCTATGGTTTCTTATTTTGGGATGAGTCCAAAAATCGGCAATCTTAGCTATTTTGATTCTACAGGTCAGAATGAATATGCTTTTAACAAGCCTTACAGTGAAAAGACAGCACAGATTATTGACGAGGAAATTTCCAGAATTGTAGAAGAGCAATACGAGCGTGCCAAGGGTCTTCTGAAAGAAAATTCGGATAAGCACCATCAGTTGGCTGAGTTGCTACTTGAGAAGGAAGTCTTGTTTAGTGAGGATTTGGAGCATATTTTCGGCAAGAGAAAAATTACCAGTCACATAATTGAGGATGAGAACGGTAAAAAAAGTGAGGCTTCGGCAAGTGTTGCTGCCAAGGAAGTAAAGGAAGTAGAAAACAAAGAGGAATAGCAAGGGAAAGAGTAGCTTAGTCCTTTGCTTTGTGCGAATATTATGGAAGGCATCGTCTGTTTTGGGCGGTGCCTTTCATCATTAAGCTGCTTATAATTCATCTCTGCAACAAAATGTTTGGGGCAGGATGCTGTTTAGTTTTTTAAAATCAATCTTTCTGCTAATTTTGTAGTCTTATTGTCGATAGTGCTGTTATGTTCGTTTTTAGCCATTAAGGAAATTTAAAAATTCATTTGAGTGAAGGAATTTAGTCAGCGTCTCTTTACGGGAATTATCTTCGTTTCTGTGATTATCGCGGGAATGTGGTGGCATCAATACTCATACCTTTTAGTTTTCTTTTCGGCAATGGTGGTTGGGATGTTAGAGTTTACCCGTTTGGTTAGTACAAGCACTGTAAGTGTTCAAAAAGGTCTGGCCATTCTTTTGGGTGTCTTTTGGTATATAGCTCTCTTCTTTATTCTCTCAGGCAAGATTTCGCAGCTGTGGATTATCTTTACTGTTCTTATGATTATGGCTGTGTTTATAATAGAGCTTTTTCGGAATAAGGAAACTCCCGTGCAAAATATTGCTTGCACCCTTCTGGTACCATTTTATGTGGCTTTGCCCTTTTCATGTATTCACTTTATCGTCTTTGCTACGGGAAGCTATTCTTTTGAAATTTTGCTGGGCTTCTTTTTGCTGGTATGGGCTAATGATACCGGCGCTTATCTTGTGGGCGTTACTATGGGTAAGCATAAGCTTTTTCCCCGGATTTCTCCTAAGAAGAGCTGGGAAGGTGCCATCGGCGGCTTTGTCCTGACCCTGCTTGTGGCCTGGGCCTTAAATTATGCCTGTCCGGCTCTTAGCCTGGTGCATTGCATAGCTATAGGCGCTATTATATCTGTTATGGGAACCTTTGGCGATCTGGTTGAATCCTTACTTAAAAGAAGTGCCAGGATCAAGGATTCGGGTAAGATATTGCCCGGTCATGGAGGGATACTCGATCGTTTTGATGCTGTACTTTTTGCTGCACCCATGGTGTGCTGCTATTTAGTAGTAATCGGTTATATTTTATAATTAATACTTTCATGACTATTCATAAAGAAGGATATAGAATCCTTATGATTATTTTTATAGCATTGATCCTTTTCAACGTGCTATTGGCAAAGCTTCCGGCTGTTATGCCCTGGAGCATAACAATATCGGGCTTACTATTTTTAGGTATAGCAAGTTTTTTTCGCAGTCCGGTAAGGGAAGGATATGTTCATAATAAGGCGATAATAGCTCCGGCCGACGGCAAAATAGTGGTTGTTGAGGAAGTCGAAGAGACCGAATTTATTAAAGGGAAAGCTATTCAGGTATCTATCTTTATGAGCGTATTTAACGTTCATATAAACTGGTACCCTCTCTCAGGGGCTGTCCGTTACTTTAAGCATCACAGCGGTCGTTTTATGGCTGCAAATTTGCCTAAAGCATCGACCGAAAATGAACGTACCACCATAGCAATTGAGCACGAGAAGGGTCATATAGTTGTAGTTCGCCAAATTGCCGGAGCCGTTGCCCGGCGCATTGTTTGTTATGCCGAAAAGGACAGTAAAGCCACTCAGGGTGAGCAAATGGGTTTTATAAAGTTTGGTTCACGCGTTGATATCTATCTTCCTTTAGGCTCGCGTATCGACGTTAGCCCGGGTCAGAGCGTAAGGGGCAAGCAGACTATAATTGGCTGGCTGGAATAGTTTTATAGTCTTATACCTATAAATACCACATCGTCAACCTGATCATGATCACCTTTCCAGTCATAGAAGGTATCTCTGATTATTGCAGACTGTTCTCTCATTGGTTTATCGTAGATGCTGAGCAGTAGCTTTTTCACGTTGGCCGTCATATACTTTTTGCCTTCCGGGCCTCCAAATTGGTCGGAATAACCATCAGAGAAGAGGTAGATAGTATCATTTTCGGCCATGTCGTACTCAATATTTACGAAATCGCTTTCATCTTCCATCGTGCTGTCGCCAATACTTCTTCTAATGCCTTTATAGATATTCAGTTCGTTGTTAATAAACAGATAAACAGGTCGCTTGGCTGATGCCAGGCGAATCCTGTTTGTTTTGGGGTCAACCTCAACAATAGATATATCCATTCCGTCGCGGGTATGTTCTGATTCATTTTTTTGGAGCAAAATCTTAATCTCCAAATCCAGCCTTTGAAGAATATCAGCAGGTGAACTTATCTCTTTCTGCTTTACTATATCATTTAATAGAGTTGTTCCTATCATTGACATAAAGGCGCCGGGAACACCGTGGCCGGTACAATCGGCCGCGCAAATCAGGAACTTGTCCTTCGAGTGAAAAAACCAGTAGAAGTCGCCACTGACAATGTCTCTCGGGGCAAAAAAGATGAAGGATTCATTAAATGCTTTTGTGAGAATCTCAGAAGGCGGTAAAATAGAAGACTGGATGCGTTTGGCATAGTTTATACTATCGGTAATATCCCTGTTCTTCTTCTCAATTTCTGCCTTTTGTTCCCGCAGAATAACGGTTTGCGATTCTACTTCACGTTGCAGCGCCTCCTTTTGCCTCCTTAGTTTTCTTTCACGGGTTTTAATTACCAAAAAGATTGAATAGGCAATGATTGATATTACAGCAATATAGAACCAGAGTTTTTTCCATACCGGGGCGGCGATGTTTATATTAATTTCAAGCGGATTCTTGTTGTAAACTCCGTCGGCATTGAAAGCCCGTATCTGAAGCTTATAATTTCCATCGGGCAGGTATTCATACTCCCTGAAGGATGTAGTGCCCAAGTCGAGCCATTGCTCATCACCAGCTTCATTATTGCGTGTCAGTTTGTACTGGTAAGTAACCTCTTTGGGGCTTTTGAAACTTATGCCGGTAAAGTCGAATCTAAAAGTATATCTCTTTTTATACGGATAAGGTAAATTGAGCTCTTTGGTGGCTTTATAATCAACTCCTGATACCTTTATTGAAGTAAAGTTCAGATTTGGGGCTATTTTGTTTCCCAGGTCTTTTTTAGGGAAATAGTTAATTACCCCCTGGTTGGAAACAAACCACAAAGTCTGCTCTTTATCAGAGGTGGCCTGGTAAAAGTCAACACCCATGTTTTGCTGATGGTCAAAGACCCGTATTTTGCCTGTTGATGGGTCAACAGAGCTCAAGCCGGGGAAGTGAGTTACCCAGAGTCTGTTATATATGTCGCTTATTACATTGTAGGTAAAATTCTTAGCAAGGCCACTGTAAACATCAATATAGATAAGCGAGTCTTCACTATAATTAATTAATCCTCTTCCTTGCGTTGCCAGCCACATTGCGCCTGTGCTGTCAATGGCCATATCATATATGTCGAGAGGAGAGTCGGTGATACGGTGTACCTCGATGTTTTGAGCTTCTATACGGCAAATTCCGCTGTTTTTGGGGCCAATCCAAAGGTCGCCGTTGTTGGGATATACAAAATTTATATTGTTGTGCGGAAGGCCGTTTTCGGTAGTAAGAATAGTGTGCTTCCTGGTTTTAGGCTCAATTTGCACAAAGCCTCCCACCGTTGCCAGATATATTTTGCCTTCACTTCCTCCAATATCGTTAATTTTTTTCTCGGTGAGTGAACTCGTGTAATAGTAAGGGCTGAAGACAGCGCTCCCCTCTTTTCTGTAGTATAAACCGCTGTTTTGAGTAGCCACCCAGACGGTATTGTCAGTATCGGCATAAAAGCCGATAACTGCGTCCTTGGGAAGACCCATTTCTGAGTCGTAGTATTCGAAATCGGTGAAGCAATAGGGATCTGCCACTATCAGGCCATTTTCCAGGCCTATCCACAATTGCTTATTACTGTGCATAACAGCTCTTGCCTTATTGTGCTGAAAGCCAATAACTGAGAGATCGTAAAAAACCATGCTTTCATCCACCAAAGAAGAAACTCCGCCCCCGTAGGTGGCAAACCAGTAGTTTCCTTCATCATCAGCCAGCAGGTCTTTTACAAAATTATTGCTCATTCCATTAGTTACAGAGAAGTTGAAAGACTCGGTAAATTCCTGGTTGAGAGCATCATAAAAGAGCTTTATCACGCCGTTGCCCCATGTCGCCAACAAGATATGTCCTTCGTCTTCCTCTTCTATGTCCTGAATGTTTTCATATTCGAGATTGAACATCAGGCAGAGGTCTTTATCAATGATTTGTTTGGCAGACGATTCTTTCAGGGCAAAACGGTAAAAACCCTCGTCTTCGGTAGTGATCCAGAATTCGTCCTGAATTCCACTGCGTGCTTTGATTGATGTGATTGTTGTCAGCGGGATATCGGTGAATTTTTCAAGGCTTTGAATCTTCCCTTCCGCTCCGCCTGTGAGTCGCATCAGGCCTTCGGAGGTTCCCAGTAAAACAACATTGTCGCCTAAGGGATAAATGGAATAAAAAAGGGTGTAGCCCAGACTTCCTGTGTCAAACCATGTGCTTACGTTATGATATTTGTCGATTTTTGCAAAGCCGCTATTCTGGATGGTCAGCCACACATTTCCTTGTTGGTCGAAGTTAATGCAACGCACAGGGCTGTTGGTGCCGGGCAGACGTATTGGTTTGAATACCCCATCCTTGTAATAAGTAACATCGCCGTTGTTGTGGCCTATCCACAGTGCGCCGTCATCTGCAACTTTTAAGGACATGATGAAATCTGCCGCTAAGGAATCGCGGGTTGAGAATGATGTGAATTTTAGCCCGTCGTAGCGAACCAGGCCTTCACCTGTGCCTATCCACAAGAAACCGTCATTATCCTGTTCGAGGCAATAGATAAAGTTTTGCGGCAGGCCCATATTCGAATCGTAGTTCTTAAACTGGAAGGTCTGACCGTTTAGTACAAAGGGCATTACAGCTAACATAAGCGGGGCTATGCTTTTCCGAAACCAACCTGGCAATCTAATCATCTTGTCGGAGCTTTAGGTTTTATGCCAATGTTATACTTGTATTTTGGAATTCCGCCTATGGGGATACTGTAGAATGGCAAAAGCTCACCATATTGGTTTTCTAAATAAATCACCACGTTGTTATTCCTTATATTGGCTTTTTTGTTTTTAATCATCTGAATGTCGAGGGAGCTATTTATATCATCGCTTGTAAGCGGGTGCGTGCTTGTAACCCAATGGTCGTCGCCAGATACGGCTGTGCGTTCGCCGTTTTTGGACGGCGAAATAATGCGAATGATACCATCGTTATCCCAGTCAAAATTGCTCTGCTTTATGGCAGTTACGCGGTCGTCCATGTAGGGGTAAATATGGGAGACTTCGTTGGTGTCGTCATGCAGTCTGAACTTATACTTGAAATAATAGGCAAAGGCACCTTCGACGGGTCGGTTTTGATGACCGTCGGTGCTTAGGAACAGACGGTACAGATTGCCGTCATCGCCGCTTATTCCTTCCACAACTAATTTGAAAATATAGCCGCCGTACTCGGGCAAAAGCTCACCTTCAGAAGGGTTAAAGGGGCCAAAGGTGAACCATTGCTCATCAGTTCTCGGGTCGCTGCCAAAGGTGCGGGTGGCAAGCATAGTGCCACTACGGTAGTTGCCGTCGCGTTTAATGCGTCGCGCTGCTTCATTGGAACAGGCTCCTTCACCTCCAAACACCGAAAAGGCGGTTCTTGTATTCCACTCGCCCTTTTGTTCATCAAAGGCTCCGCCGGTTTCAGGGTCATATACCCTAATGAAGATAGGATCCTGAAAAGACTCGGGAATACTGAAGAATATTATCTGTATAAAATCATCGTCGCCCCAGGCAGTGTCGCCGTCTTTACCAAAGGTTACCAGCGCGTTGATATTCTCATCAACGGCCGGAACGGGTTGCGCAGCGATTTTAATAGTTGCTGTAAGTAGCAATGCGGCTATGTGTAAAAAGCGTCTAATCTGCATAATCCGGTTTGTTATATCTCTTACTCTACCACTATCTTACGGTAGGAACACAATTGCCCTCCACTCCAATATGCCTCACATCTTATAGTGTATGTTCCTTTCCTACGAAAAGCGTGCCGAATAGTTTTGCCAATTTGACGTTCTTCTTGATTTCCCAAATCCCAAAAATATTGAAGCTCATCAAGGTCCTCAAACCCGGTAAGTTCAGCTTCCAGAATTATGGTCTCATTTGGCTTAAGCTTGGGAGGGGCGTAAAAATATACCTGTTTACTTTTCTCTAATAATAATTCGTAATTGGCAACTGAATATTGCTCTTCACCGGTAATGGTATCGACAACATTAAGTGCTATTTCATACAAGCCGGGGCCGGGGAAGCAATGGTCAACTTCTGCCCCGTCGGCATGGCTTCCATCACTAAACTCCCAGCGGTAGCGGTGTGGCACGCTGTCTTTATCAAATTCACCTGTTTCAAAAAAAGTAAAGCAATAATTATCCTCTACTACTTCGGCGGGCTCTTCGCAAAAGGCCATCTGATAGGCGAAATGATATAAATTGTCGGTTCCGTCTCTGTTGGAGGCAAAAATCCCGGATAATTCATCATTGTAAATAAAGCAGCTAAAATCGTCGTGGACAGAATTAAGAGGAGCCGGAAGGGCTGCGGGAGTACTCCACTGCCCGTCAAAAATCGAGTAGAAGATATCTGTTCCTCCCATCCCCCCGTGTCCATCGGAGCTGAAATATAGCTTCCCTGAAGGGTGGTAAAAGGGAAACAGTTCATTGCCTGCGCTATTAATCCTTGAGCCAAGGTTTTCGGGATCACTCCAGCCGCCTGCTTGTTTGCGGCTCAGGTAAATATCTGTTCCTCCTTCGCCACCGGGCTTATCCGACACGAAGAACAGCATGTTGCCATCGGCAGACAGTGAGGGATGAGTTATTGAAAAATCGCCCTTGGCAAAGGGAATTTCAGCAAACTCCTGCCAGTCATTGCCTCTTTTATGAGCTTCGTAGAGGGTCAAACGGTTTTGTGAACGGCCTTGTCTTGCCTGACGTAAACTTGTTGTTTTATTGAGGGTTGTAATCATTGTCATCCCGTCCTTGCTCATAGTCATAGGGCCGACGGTAAGCGCCTGGTCGGAAGTTGCTTCAAAAGGTGTTACTCTGCCGCTTTTTCCGCTTTTATCTATTGCTGCTCTAAAAAGTTTGTAAAGGGGCTGGTCGTNNAGTCATGCACAAAGGGCGCCATCTCCGCGGAGAAGGCTCCGTTTACATTAAGTTTTTGAAGTGTGATTTCCTGAGCTCCTGCTCCTCCTGTAACTAAAAGCAAAGATGTTAATGCCGCGATGATAAATTTGTAAGTATTAAGCATATTGTTGCCCCCGTTAAACTGTTTATCTCATCCTAATAGTTAAAAGAACCTTGGGTTAGCCGTATTTATTTTATATCCAAAATTGTATTTCAACGATATTTCGTGGCTTCCGCTACTCATATTGCTAAGGTCGCCCGTCGGGTAATCGTAGCTGTAGGCAATCATCAACTGCGGCGTTGCCTGCCAGCCGGCTATTGCAATAAGTTCACTGTTTGTACGATAGGCGGCGCCCAACAAAAATGTGCTATTATAAATAAAAGTCCCTGAGAGGTCGGCAATATTGGAGCCCGAAGGATTCATGCGCAACAGAAAAGATGGCTGCACAGCCAGAGCTTCGCTGAGAGGGAAGAGGTAACCTGCCGTAAAAAGATAATCGATCTCTGATAGTTCTAAGGAGGGTGATTCATTGTTAAATGATCTCCTGTAAAAGATATCGGGGGTCGAAAATCCTACGAAAAAACTATTGCTGTACCACGATACTCCGAAGCCCAGAACCGGCTCGGTGAGGGTTTCATTATCGCCAAAAGCGGGGTCGGTATCATCGATTAAATCAACCTGGCTCCAATTTAGTTTAGTTGTGTAGAAACCTGCACTTATGCTGAAGGCCAGTTTCTGCATCTTCCCGGTATTGACGCGATAGGCATAAGCAGCTGTTAGCCCTGTGTTTTTGGCTATTGCCACATTTTCGTTGAAGACAGCCAGACCCAATGCTACATTATCGTTCTTTAAAGGAGCGTGCATGGAGAGATATTGAGCCTTTGGGGATTCGGGATTGCCTGCCCACTGCATCCGCACGGCAGCCATTGCCGAAAGCGTTTCTGCCGACCCGGCAAAGGCCGTGTTAATAGCAAAACGATTGTGCATATACTGCGACATGAACATCTCTTTTTGAGCAAAGCTGCCTGCGCAAACAGCACTTAATAGAATTAGAGTAAGAAGTTGCTTCATGCCTTTGCAGCTTTATGGTTTTGAACGCTTGATGATTAAAAAATCTTTAATATCAACCCCTTCTCCCTGGAAGCGGAAGTAATAATTCCCGTCGGGGAGTGCCTTGCCGTTTAAGTCAATGCCGCCCCAATTGTTTTGATAGGAGGCAGTCTGATAAACCAGCTTGCCGGAACGGTCGAATACCGAGAGCTTATTGTTTTCGATTTGTTCGGCACCTTCAATTATGAAGATGTCGTTCAAGTTGTCGTTATTAGGCGATATTCCTGTATAATGCTTTACGCCGGTCACCCTAATCACAAGGTCTTTACTCACAGGAGCACAAATGCCGTTTGTAACAGTCCAGCGCAAGAGGTTTGAACCATATTTCAGGCCTTCCACAGGTGAGTTGTGCTCACGATGGCGCGACAATGTGCCGCCGCCTTCCAGAACACTCCATTCTCCTTCTCCGAAGCTAAGAGGAGAAGCGTTTAGGATATAATTATTCTTATTATAGAGAGCAGTGTCACGTCCTGCCGAGATGAGATCTGGGTCGAGCGGCTCAAAGAAGCTGATGTTGACCTGGTCGGAAGCACTGCATTTGTCGTTGACAACTGTCCAAGTTAAAGTTTTTACAGCCGAGCCGGTATAAGGTGAACTGATATAAGTACTGGTCGGATTATTTGGCGAGGCAAAGCTGCCGTCGCCACTCCAGCTGCCGGTGCCTGCCGATGGGGCAAGCGCCGCCAGCTCTACCTCATCGCCACAAGCTTCACGATCGCTGCCTGCATCAGCCGTTGGCTGCATATCAATAACGGTGACCGCGGTTCCGGGTTCATCGGTATATGTTGTTTCGCAACCGTTAACATCGGTGACGGATATGAGCTGGAAAGTGGTCTCGCCTGTTAATGAGCGTGAGATGGTATGCGACGAGTTTGAAGCTACAGATGAAGCCGTCTGCCCGTTGTGGCTATATTCGATCTGCCATGGCGCATAGCCTTGCAGCGTAACATCTATCTCAGCGTCGCCTGTGCCGCAAATCGTACTTCCGGTAGATATTGCTGCTGAGGGCTGCCCGTTCAGTTTGACGGAGACCTGATCGGTAACGGAGCATACTCCGTTTGTTTGAGTGAAGCCAAACAGATAGTCGCCGTCGGTTACGGCGGTAAATACCGGATCGGTAACGGAGTTGTCGCTAAAGGAGCCCCCGGCAATATTATCCCACAAAAAGGTGTTGCTCTCTTCTCCCGGAGTGGCGTTCAGCTGCACAGACAAGCCGCAGGTTTCAATATCGCTACCCGCACTAAAAGGAAAAGAAGGC